>Ga0065711_1000333_pt1 | contig 99030 bp, 67 predicted proteins | sample Hoacrofraction12_FD_59098 | JGI IMG/M metagenome (GOLD analysis project Ga0065711, IMG submission 59098) | Hoatzin crop microbial communities from Cojedes, Venezuela - Epithelial fraction 12 v2 (version 2) | ecosystem: Host-associated > Birds > Digestive system > Esophagus > Crop | place...
CAGGCAGCGCGCGGCCCGCGCCGGCAGGGAGCCGCCTCGGGGGGCAGCGGGGCGCGGCGGCTACCGCGGGGCCGGGGGGACCGGGGTTGCGGGGGGACCGTTTCATAGACTGACGGGACGCCTTCGGTCGGAAGGGACCTTCCGAGGTCACCCAGCCCAACCCGCCCCGCAGCGAGCAGGGACGGCTTAGCAGGTCCTGTGCAGCCGGCTGTAGGTGGCCCTGCTTCGGCAGGGGGTCGGACTGGGTGACCCGCAGAGGTCCCCGCCAACCCCGAACGCTCTGTGATGATCTTCAGCCAGAGCAGGCTGCGCAGAGCCCCGTCCAACCTGGCCTCGAGTGTCTCCGGGCATGGGGCCGTTTGGTCGCGGACAGTGTGGTGGAACGCCGTAAATCTGGATTGCGTGTGCTAAGTCTTTGCCCTTCAGAAGCACGGGGCAGGTCTCCAAAGGGGCAGAATCCCCGTCTGGGGCTGGCAGTTCTGAGCAGGCGGGACGGAGCCCTTGGCTGTGACTTGCACGCTTGAAAATCAGACACCTGAGTCATCGGGTGATGCCCTGGGGCAGTCTGAGCGCCCCACTTTTACTCGCGTGATCTCATGTGAGGTGCACGTCCTCTGTCGTCACTAATAGCTGAATTACAGATAACTTTTCTCCTTACATAGAAAAAAAATAAGCCAGTTTATATCTGCAAGGTTTTTCACACAGTTGTTTTGTTCTTTGTTTTTTTTTTAATTTTTCTGTGACTTCTGTGGGTTTATAATGTCAGAATGCTTTTGCGGCGATTGACTCACACTTGATCTTTGCGATCGCTGAATTGTGGCGAACACGCTTACAAAGTGAGCGGTGGGCTACGGGCCTGCCAGACCTTGTTACCGAGTTTCAGGGTGCACCACTTCGCCACCCGGAACGATTTGCTCGTAACTGTGCGGCTGGAGGAGAAACACACCAGGCACCACTCGTGTCGAGAAAGTGTAGGTCAAGTGTTGGGGACGCATTCCCTCTGCACCCGCTGGGAGCAGGCGGCGGGGGCCTGGGCACCTCTGGTGTGCGGAGCTGCTTTGTTTTGGGGTGGGAAAGCAACAGCTTTTGTGCTTATACCCCCCCGCCCCCCAACCCAGGCTGAGCCCTGCTCTGACAGCTCTGACCCAGGTGCTGCGTCGTCACCAAAGGGTCGAGCCGTGCGAGTGGCACCAACGTGATCCTCATTCAGGCATAAGAGTGCAAAGCACTGAAGTGTGACCTGAGCAGCCGGGTTTTCAGTGGAGCTGCACTCCCCTGGGCACGTGCCTGTTATACCTATGGTTTCTGTGTGCTATCAGAACCACGCTATGGCTCACAGGGTCACAGAAACATAGAATGGGATGGGTTGGAAGGGACCTTTAAAGGTCATCCAGTCCAACCCCCCTGCAGTGAGCATCTTCAACTACATCAGGTTGCTCAGAGCCCTGTCCAACCTGACCTTGAATGTTTCCAGGGATGGGGCATCTACCAGCTCTCTGGGCAACCTGTGCCAGCGTTTCACCACCCTCACTGTAAAAAACTTCTTCCTTACGTCTAGTCTGAATCTACTATCTTTTACTTATAGGTATTGGGTTGTAAACACCTTGGGTTATTGCCCAAAGGACTGTGGAAGACATGGTCCAGCTTCTCAAATACGCTGCAGAGCACTGTACGCTCATTTTTGAGTGTCATGGGTGCGGGGTGATTTCGTCTTTGCCCTCAATGCAAAGCAGAGTCTCCAGTCGTGCTGCAAATATTGGCCACATTTTAGCCTACTGCCCTGGATGAACCCCTTGACTTGTGTGAGAGGTTCTCACTGCGACAAGGGAAGGGTTGAGAGCAACCCTGGGGCAAGAGTTTGGGCTAGCTCTTCAGTGAAGATTTGCTTAGGAAAACACAGAATGGAAATATGCCCTTGCCAACATGGTTCTACTACTGTTTTTCCCCTAAATTTTACGTCCTCTTTGTTCCTAGACACGCAGGTCTGAACTCCAGAAGCCCCTTAACACGTGCTTCTGCCTGTTCACAGGGAGGTTCCTAGATGCGATGCTTGCCTGAACCAGGACTGAGACTTGTGACATACTTTGAGATCCCTTAGAGTGATATCCTTGCGGATATGTAGAATGGACATATTTTTTGAGAAAGGACTTCTGTTCTTCTGCAGATATACAGGTAGAGCTTGTTCACATAACAGCTTACCTAAAAAATAACGTCCTTAAAAACTGAAAGAGAGTAAGAAAAGTATAAGCACAGTTAATTACCAGGGAGCCATTCCCTGTTAAAGCAGCTCATACACAGACGTGCAAGAGTGTGGTTAATATCATTACATATCTCAGTGCTTCATGAAAGGCTGGGCTTATAAAGAAGGCGACTTTCTTCTGGCGATGAATCTTATCAATAAGCCGATAGGTGTGATGAATTTAGTAATGAGACTAAGGTTTCATTCCCATCCCCATATTGAAAAATTTGTCTCAATTTTTTCCTTGAAGTTTTTCCTTGGAGTTCTATGACACTGTATAATGTGACAAGATATATTCACATTCCTCCATGCGTTTTAATTTCTGTTTGTTCCAATTGCTTGTGCCTTGTGTCTCTGAGCTTTAAGAACTTACAAGAAAATCTCACATGTGGTTTGTTTGCATTCATCTGAAATAATGAGAAGGATGAATATACATGAGCATCAGTGAGCGGTCTCACTAATCAACTCCAATTCATTTTGTTATCAAAGCTGTGTATTCACTCCTTCCCACAGGCAAAAGCCACTAGCCAGAGCAGATACTATATAGTTTTGTCACTGGACAATAGCTTTGTGCTTAGAGTTGATATACAAAACCAGTTGAAAAATATTGATGGTTTTGGATGAACAAAAAGGGGTTAAACAAAAAAAGTTCGAGACATTTTTCTTTCACTTAAAATTTCCTAAGTTTTGAAAGCATTCCTGAAAGTCAAACCTGGTCGCTTTTGATGGAACATTTTTCATTTTCAACCAGTTTCCTCCCTCTCTCACTGACAAAGAAAAATGTGAGTTTTGATTTTCCACAAAGTGCATGCCACAAGAAATTTCTCATGAAAAATCGCAGCAGCTCTTTTCAGCTGACTGTCTTGATATGTGAGATACTTCTCCTTGTGAATCCTGGGTGATGACAGTGGTGTTTAAAGTGGGAGAAGTGTCTCACTAGGGTCAGAAAACTTTGTCAGCAACAAAATTTTTCAACTTTGTCTCCCCTTTGATAAGGTACATTGATATAGCAGCTGTACAGCTATGTGACATTTTAAATATACGTAGGTCGTGTATTTGAGAACTTAAATACATTCAAGTTTAAAATATGTTTTTGTTATTTGAAATATTTATATGTTTGTATCTTGGAATTAGCTCTTATATTTGTGGGTACACTCTTATGACGTTCAAAGAAGAAAGACCCATTGCATTTCTTCTTTCTGGAAAGCAGAGTGAAATGTAGTGTATTATGAGAGCCCCACGCAAACCAGCTGTGCCCCTGGCTGAGCACAGGCTTGCGGACAAGAAAATGGAAATAAGAACGGGCACGGCAGCACCCATCTCTCAGCCTGCCAGCTGGCATCAGTCTCTCTTGGGCATCGATGCATTAGGCAAAGGTAAGAGAAGCAAATCCTGCGCGCGCTAAGCCTGAGCTGACACCACGAGTTTTCCCACGGAAGGGGAGTTTTACAAACCACCTCTGCATCAGCTGGCATTTATAAAGATACCGCTAAATACAAAGCAGCTGAATTTCATGCAGGGTAAGACAAACCATTTCTCACTCTGTATCAGTAAGAGATGTGTCCGGGGCACATTTTCCTGCTGCTGGAGACTGGAAAGCCACTAAATGAGAGGTGCTGCAGCGTGACTGCAGGTAAAAAGCATGAAGTGTGCAAAGCTTAGGTCATTGCTGTCTTCTGCTCCTACCCCGTTCCAGTGACACCCCTTTGATTTAAAGTGGTCAAAGGGCAAAAATGAAGCAGTGGCCGTGGGAGGTAAAAGGCAAGGAGAAGAGAGGAGAAGAAGGGGGAGCTCCAGCCCTAACAGTGATGGGAAGCTCCTGTTTTGGAGACCCCCAACACAGCTGTGTCCCAGGACTGAGGTCTCTCCCCCACAGCAGCTCTCAGTGTTGCCTGAAGAGCAGGAGCAGCCTGGATCAGAGGGTGGTTGGCTCCCTCTATGACATGCTGGGAGGTGCCACTGGATGTCCTGTTTGTGAAACAGCCACAAAGTGGAAACAAACAGTTTCAAACCAGCCTGTCTCCAGTGGAGGAATTCCAGGCCCTTCGATGTGAAATCAGTGAGGGTGAACGACTGACCCTCAGATTCGTGCAATAGAACATATATGCATGCCTGCACATTTTCAGGCAGAATTCTAAGGCTCAGGACTTAAGCACTATACAGCAAAAATTTCACAGAGTCACACAGAATCACAGAATGGTAGGGGTTGGATGGGACCTCTGTGGATCATCCAGTCCAACCCCCCTGCTGAAGCAGGGTCACCTACAGCAGGCTGCACAGGACCTTGTCCAGGTGGGTCTTGAGTATCTCCAGAGAATGAGAATCCACAACCTCTCTGGGCATCCTGTACCAGTGCTCCGTCACCCTCAAAGTGAAGAAGTAAGAGTGAAGATTTCAGTAGAGGCAGACCCGTGTCACTTCTGTGTCGTCTCTTAGCCTCTCCCAGCACTGACAGATTGCTTAGCATCCTTTCCCACCCCTGTAATTCCGGGTTGTTGCCTTCATTGAAAAACTTAGCGTCTTAGAAAACACCTTCCTCCTAAGATCAATACAGCTTGTTCACAATCGTCATCAGTGGCCTTTATTTTTTAGTAGAATTATTTCTGAAACCCCATGTGTACTGCTTTCCAGGGTGAAGAACCATCACGGATCTCAACAGGACTGTGTAATTTACATCACAGTGATTTGTGTCGATGTATGGGAAACCTTATTAGAACAAAGAGCAGAAGAAAAGTGATGGGATATCACAAAGAGGGCAAGAGGTGAAAGGGAGGACAAATGTAACATGCATTACAGCAGGCAGTGCCAATGGGGAAGGTGGAAGCCACGGCATGCTCCCTTCCCCTATTATGCTCTTTTGTCCCTGCAGTACATCCGAGCCTACACTGTCTCACTTTTTAGTACACTTCTGACATGCCTAGCGCACATAAAAGTAAAAAAATTCAACCCATGTTTGCTACCTAACATATTTAAGTGTGTGTTCAAAATGTTGAGATTGAATATTTTGATTTAAAAAGACTGGTCTATAACATGTTGTCTGAGGGATCAAATTTATTGAATAATGTATAAAGGCTGAGGAAGAGCCAGAGTTTTCACAGTAAAATACAGCTACAATGCTGCAGAGCAAGTAAATGGGTTAACTCCCAACACAATTCTGCTTGATCCCAGAAGGGACCCTTTGAATTTTGAATTGAAATCCTTTNTGAATGAACATGTTACATATGTTAAAAAACTTTGCACTCAGTAAAAGGTTCTTACCGTTGCTTCTGTCGTGTGTAAGTTGGATGAATCTTCCCACAGTCTTCCCCTGTGACCACACTCACAGCTTCCAGCTGTAGAACTGCAGTGCTCGGTGGTTAAAAACCCTTTACAAACCGACTCAGCTCATACACAGTCACTTCACCCAACACAGGGATGGGTCAGCGTGCTCCTTTCAGAACTTCAATAGTATATAGGCAGCATTACTTCAACCTCTCTCGCTCATCAGCATATTTATCCACACAATTTTCCTACAAGGAAGTACTGTTAGTCCAGTCTCATATACAGCTAGCTTTGGTCATGGACAAGTCTTTTCACCTAATCTAAGGCTAAAACCCATGAAGGGTTTAAAGCCGTACAGATCCCTGTCATTTTAGGGAACATGTAACATCTCTGTATCACTGGGATCCTCAGAACTCTCTCTGCTGTCTCCTTGTCCTGTAGATGCCTAAAACAATCAGTGCAAAGTTTTTCCTCTTGCAGTGCCAAGGCACTACATGTCCACCCACGGGCACAGAGACCATCGTACATCTCTTGTGGTCAAGAAGCTGAGAGATTTAGCGCGTGCTTACACCACAAGTATTCCTCTGCTTGTTCTCATACATGGGCGCTCTCAGAGTGCACGTGCCAGATTAGCAAGCATATGAAAGGTTGCTGATCACTGGACTTCTGACAGAGGATTGCCCATTGTCTGTTATACATCATTTATATCCTGCCAGCTGGGATACTCACCTGGCAAATGCCTGAGGCCATTTTCCCCGCCCAGATGTGGAGCAAAGGTCTGAAATCAGATTTGCTGCTTCCCAACACAGTAGCTGTAGTATGGCTGCCATAGTTCATTGCCACTCAGATTCTGCTGCTCGAAACAGTTTTATTTTGTTTGCCTAATGAGAAATTTACTGAAGGTAGTAGGCAGAAGATATCAATTCTACAACCTAGGGCCCATGCACCTAGGAAGTGGAGGATACCAGGTGAATTTTTAATTACCCATGCAAAGTGGAACGATGGAAGCAAGTGAGGTTGGAGAATTCTCTCCTTCAACACCGACTGAGGCATTCTCTGGACTTGTGGGTTCAAATCACAGTGTGATATTTAGAAATGTCAGCTCTTCTACTGCACAGGCTGTTATAATCTCTCCAAGTCTCATTTTCCATGATACAAACTCAAATGCAGAAATCAAACAACAGGATAATATTCATATTTGAAAATCCTAATAGTACATAGGAACTGAACTACCTTCAGTTCAGTCTTCAGACATTTAAACAAGTCCTGCAAGCTTATGTGGGTGCTCAGACACTGACTGCTAGAAATCCCATTCCCTGCTTTTTTCATTCATTTTCTCTAGAATATAGTAAATGTTTTATAGCAAGTGATGAGTCACTAAGCCTTAAACATTTATGTTAAGGCAAAAATTTTGGCACATTTTCTTTGAAAGAATGGTCACGGGAGTCTTGGCACTGCAGCATATCCCACCACAGCTGAGCATAGGTCTGGTTCCTTGTTCTGATAGGAGAGACCCATAATAGGCCTTAGTGATCTCTGAGCTGGCAGCAGAGATGCTCTGTGTTTTCAGTATCTGTTAAGCTCCAGCAGTGTTTTGAGCTGGGCACCTTCTCAAAATCTGGCTGATTGCAAGGGAGATGGCAACACACAGAGGAAAACCACTGCACATGATAGAGCTCCATTTAAATGTAACTGAATAAATCTGCCCAAGTCTATCTATCATGGACACAACTCCTAATGTTTGAAGAACTGCATCTGTCAGTCAAACACCAAAACACTGCAGATATCACCTGCAGAACACAGTGCCAGAACTTGTAGTGTGTAGACATGTGTAACATAGGAGGCCTGTCATCTTCTGTCTAAGGCTTTAATAATAAATTGGATTAGATCACAATTGCTGCCTTCCTAAGGACTGCTTGTGTCTATGAAATACTTACTCTGAAGATGTAGCTAGCAATCACTCAATCTTGGTTGCAAACTTTAGCCTCTTATGTAATCTATGAAGAACTGACAGAAGATGATGTTTTATCTGTGCTTCCTATACATTAATATAGATCCAGAAGAGATCTTGCATGGTGTCTCCAGCAGAGGTACTGGCAAGTGAAGTCTGCATGTTACCTTTCCACAGAAGGAGACCGTGCTCCTCACTGCTGAGATGCCTCGTGGTTTTGTGTGGTTTTTGAGGAGCTTAAAGCCTTTGCCATATCCCTTAGGATATGGATCTGCAGTTCAGTTCTTGGTGGGCATATGAGAGTTAAAGGAGACTGCTGGAGTACAGGCTATCTAAGGGCTCCAAAGGGTGATTGCTTTTCACTGTTGCAGGCACAAGAAATATGCTAATCTAGGAAAACTGAGAAATGTGCTTATATATATTAACTGCAGCTTGTTTCCTTCCCCCTTCTAGGTATTTTCAGGTCTCCTTCAGTTCTCTGGTGCAAGAGCTCCTTTTGGAGTTTAGATGGGAAAATGAACAAATTTATCAAGACAGTTCCCTTGCCAAGGACAAACCTTTACATTTAATGGTCATCAGTCACTGTATCTCTGAAGGTGTGGTGGTTTGTCTTGTTGCTTTCTAAAGGGCTTTTGTTCAGTTCAAAGGCAAATTTCTTCCAAGCTTAAAAGGGAGCCTGCAGTCTGATCTGTGTGTATGTACAGAGGGGATATAAAGGCTGCGTTCCCTTTGCCTGACTTTGCGAGTTAGTGCAGGCAAATGGCTGTTCCCAGCTATCTTGTTTGGCTAACAAGAGAGTTAAATAGGGTAGAAGTGGTCAAATCACATCTGTTTTAGTCTCAAGGTGAGAGAATAAGTCTGAAGCCACAGACGTAACTCTGAGTCCTCAGCAGAAATTGAATGCATTGGCTGTTTGACCTCCTCTAGATATTCACCATAAGATGCGACAGTTTTATACATAGAGTAATTCGGAGTTTGACACAGTCTATTTGATAATTTTCAGCTTTGGTTTAGGGAGATGAATAAGCTTCTCTTCTACTACAGTGTTGTGTTTTAACTAAGCTTGGGAACATTTGTTTTGTAATTGGGTTCTCTGACACTGTTGTTTACATTGTGAAATCTGGCCATGTCCAACAGAACTCATGAATGCCCTGCCCTTCACTTTTCGGATTTCTTCTAAATGCACCCTGACATCACCTGAGCTCCACATAACAACAGAATAATGTTCCCAACACTTTTGCGATGACCTGACTACAAATTCTTGATTTACAGGAATTTGTCTTGAAAGTTATAACAGGTTTCTTCTAATCTGATTGACTCTGCAGATTAAATAACATCTTGGACAATGAGAGTAAAATGGCTTAGCTTTTCTGTATAATTATATCAATTCCAAAGCTATACAAAACAAATAAACATAAGCCCCAGTATTCAAGCTTCGTTAGGTTTATGTTGCAACAGCTACATTAAACAAAATTACAGATTCAGTCAGATCTTATCACGCTGGTGTTGTGGCAACTGCTCTGGACAGGATCACACAGTTATCCAGACTGCAGGGCTTTTCTGGGCATCGATGGTCCAGATTTCTTCAACAAACAGCTCCACCCCTGCCCTGCAAACATTAACTCAGGTGCTAGCAAGATGTTCAACCCCAGCTTAAGCTGGGATATGTCCACTTCTGGCTGTTGGACTGCAAAGATGCCCACGCCGCTCCTGTTTCCTTCTCTGAGAAAGAAGATACAATGAGCAGAAGAGAGCTGGAAGCGATAGAAAGTTTAATAATTTATCCCATAGTACTATTCAGCATCCAACCAGGAATTTACCTGTCAGCAAACAGACTTCTAGCTATTTCTTGTTATTTTCTGTCTTTGCAAGTACAGCTGGTACAGGAGCCTTATTTATGGCATCCTCTCTGTAAACCAGCCTATATCTTTAAGACTTTTTAAGACATCATTTACAGAGAAAGGCAAAAAGGAAAAAATTTCCTGGTTTTCTAAAGTAGGTGCGCAAGACTTTTGGGGTTTTACTAGAGTCTGAGTTGCACGGTGGTGAGCTAAACCGAAGGATGGATTGTGACCTGGTGGGTATGAGGGAGCCATGGAGGGAAGGTGAGCGCTTATCTCCTTGTTCCCACACTGACTCCATTTTGGGGGCCTCCAGCAGCCCTGCTCCAGGACAGGCAAGTCCCGTGGGTTCTGCTCAGAGCGATTTCACCTCCAGACCCTCTCTAGAGGGCTGCATGGACAGGGCTGCCCCAGGTCTGGCTGCTTCTGCACTCTACACCCTCGGGCAGGCGACATGCCATCTCCAGTGTGGGTAGTGACCCCCATGGGCCAAGCACTTCCCCCTGCTCACACAGATGGTAATTATGTCTCAGGAGTAACACAGGAGTCTGGAGCAGAGCGGTGTGGGGTGGGTGTAGGTTGGCTGTAGGTGTAGTGTGGGTACGGGTGGTCTGCATTCACTCGCCAGTGCCCCTCTCCACGTTGGGCACTGGGGTCAGCCTCAGGACCTGAGGGATTTGACGGTGTAGATGTAGCCCATGAGCACGCTTTGGCTCAGAGAGGGGGATAAGAGGAGTCGGCACAGATCATCGGATCACAGGGAAGTTCAGGCTGGAAGCAGCCTCAGGAGGTCTCTAGTCTAACCTCCTGCTGCAAGCACGGTCAGCTGAGCTGTGAGACCAGAGCAGATTATGGCCTAGGAACAAAAGCAGTGTTGCAAGCAAGGGTTGTATAAAGACCAATCAGATTTTGCAGAACAAGAGGAAGAAGGCAAAAAAAAAAAATAATAGCTGATACTTTTATATTCTTGAACATCTATTTCATTTCCATTTTTACTGTGATCCATTTGTTTAATTTTTCTATATAGGTTTTAGGCTTGTGGTTCATGTATTAAATTGGTCTGTAAATTACCTGGAACATCTATAGGCATAAAATAAAGAAATTAGAGCAGTATTAAATTCAACCAATATACAAAGAAATGTGATATGCTGTTTGTTTACAGTCTAAAGTAATTATTTATCCCCACTGAAAGTCAGCCTTCACTGGAAAGAAAAATAACCTCAGTTTATTGTTCTTTATCTCTGAATAGAAAGTCCCTAGTATTTTAGTACCAGCTAAGCTTAGAAGGAGACCTGTGATGTAGGCCTAATGGTTTCTTGTTATTAAAAGTTAAAGAGTAATTACATAATGACTTTAAATTTCTCTTTAAAAAATGGTCTCCATTACCACATTTGCTAACCCCACCCCAAAAACTCACACTCCTAAAAAAAACACTTTTAAAATATTTTAATGATTAAACTTTATTTTTTTCCTTTCACATCACAAGAAAATGTTGAATTATTCCACTGACATGTTCAGGATCTGTGCCCAATGTCTTACGAAAGTGAAGAAAATAAGAATTAATACACAAACTCCAGTCATGCAGTGTGTTGTAGAAAAAAGGTTAGCTGAAATCCTTAATCCTTTGGTTTAAGACTGGTACTAAGTAACGAATGAACAGATAGATTTCATTATTAGCATTCTGGATCACCAGGAAAAAAATACTTCCAAAACCCCATAGTTATTATGTTTTCTAATCCGACGGTTTGTGCACTGCGTGTGTGTTTCTCCCAATAACCCCAATTACAGAGCAAATTTAATCCTTGAATTTTTGTAGCAGTGAGCATCCTGCTCAGGCTGAGCTAAAGCACTTTACCAGGAAGGGAAGATGGTGTGCAAACAGGCACCAACACACCTGGTCATGCAAAATTTGAGTCTCCTGGAGTTTCTGTACACTATGGGCATTCAGCCCATCAGGTCAGCCCTGATGCGTGGTGGGGGGTAGATGGGGTAGCATTCGGACTAGCACTGTCGTTTTTCCTGAGCTAAATCCCTCTGAGGCTGGAAGAGCAAAGTGCAACCATTGCAGACACTTCGCTGAATGGGGCGGCTCTCCAGGGGGAAGAGTGGGGCACTGAGGAGTGTGCACCCAGCAGGGGCCCCCGCAAATCCAGCACCGGCTCTGGCTTCACGGGCTTCCTTGTGGCGCTTGGAACTGCCCTTCATCTGATTTCAGCAGAGCCAACATTTGCTGAGCCATTTGTGAATCACTTGATGCTTGCACAGGCTTGTTAAGATCACCAAAGTCATCTGCCAGACCACAACGTTCCCGGCTTTTCTTATCTTCCTTCTTGAGCCTGCTGCTTCGGCCAGCTTAAATTGTATGGCAGGGGTGAAGACACAGGCTGTAGATGGTGAAAAATAACACTGTACTGCTCATAGGTTTTCACACAAAAATGAAGACTTTCTGTGTGGTGTATCATTGAATGCTGTTAAGTTATAAACAGCTCCAGTCCCCACTGGCTTCAATCAGAGATAAGGACATACAGCACCAGGTAAGTTTGTTTGCTCAGAGATACAATCACTCAAGAAAAAAAGATAACTTGCATCCTGTCAAGCTAGCCAAAGACGTCAGTGCTCATCGAACCTTTGCAAAGGCTTTTGGAAGGGGATGAATACTGTAAAGAGCTTAACTTATCACTTAACTAATTATAATTATTGTATTTTAAAATAATTTAAACTAAATGAATAATTAAAGTATAATTTAATCTTTATTTAACCTTTTTAGAAGCTTGAAAGTACGGTAGACAAAGTATGCACACATTGGTTTACTGCTGTCTTTTGTGATAGAAGTATTTACTTCGAAAATATTATCCAGGCATTTCTAACACTGAATACATAAATAGTTATGACATATCAAAGAGTTAGGTTTCATCTCTGAGCTTTATTGTCAACACTCTGCCTTTTATGCTTTTTTACTGTTCTTTGAAAAGGCTGAGTTTATACATTGGTCACTAAGTTGCTCTAGTATGTTTTAAAGGGTTTTAGAGATTGAAAAGGGGTGGTCAGCAAGGATGTCAGCTGGTAACATCAACTTTTAATTCCATACTGCTGCATGGAGAGTGGAAAAATAAAGAAGAAACAAAATATTTCCTTTTCCAAACAAAAAGACAGATAATAGGCAATGTTTTAAATGAACACTTACATCATTTTACACATAATTTGAAGTGGTGACACTTCCAAATCCTGCTGCTAGCAGAGTTGTTACCTAGCATGGGTCTCGTGTTTCTAGTCGGTGTGTATAAATACAGCATTACTGAAACTCACCGCTTTGGGGAGGGCACTGTGTGAAGGCTGTGATCCACATCAGTCCCCCCTCACCTTCCAAACAGGGCTTACGACCTTCCAAAGCCAGTGCTGTCCTCTGCATTCAGGAATGCATTTTCTTCCACGTGAATATGAATTTTCTTTCCATTTGAAATCTGACTGCCCCTTTACGTGAAATATTTCCGTTCTGCCTGGCGCTGAGAGTCTAATCGACAGCCCTGGTGTACACTGCACAGGTTTGAAACCTGGCCCATGACCACTGTTTGCACAGCACCACGTTCTTTGTGGCTCAGCAGAAGATACAATGACAATGCCCATGGAAAAGGAGGCCATGTTTACTAGCACAATAGCAGCAAAGTTTTGCTTTCTTTGCCAACAAGACACAGGTATTCATCCCCAGTTTAGCACTGTGTGGCTTGAGGCAAGGAGTATTAGATTATTGGGAAAGTCATTGGACTAAAGCTTTGTGCTGGAGAAGGCTGAGATGCATTTACTGACGTAGGTGGTTGGTATTTTGTTTTATCTCAGTCAGAGCACATAAGCCCCGCTGTCCATCTTTTCCCCTCCCTTCTTCCTCTCAGCTCTTCCCCTCCATTGTCGCTCGCCCTCTCTTCACACTGCTGCTCCCTCAGCGTGATCTTTGGCCAAGCGTTCAGCAGCCTGCAGGGGAAAGTGCCTCCCCCATCATGCTTGTGCTAATTGGGGCATGATGAGAGGCATTTGCTTTCTCCTCTGTGCTTATGGCTCCTAGCTGGAGCCCTGGCTCGCTCTCCCCTTTCCATGTCTCTCGGCTGTTCCAGGAGGAGAGCAGATGCTCCCCTGCTTCCCCACCGAGAACAGCTGGCTGCTATCGCGGCCACGTCACGGACCAGCTTGTGCTCTGTGCCACCCGGCCAAGATGCTCCGAGTCTTCCACCGGGATCCTGCTCTGCAGGCAGAGTCTCATGCTGCAACAGAAATCATTGTTTTCTCTCTGAAAACAAAAATAACCGGTTGTGTCCCTGTCGCAGTGTTTAAAATGGGAACCCTCCAAGAACAGGTGGCATCTATATTGAAAAATACACACAGATTGGTGCAACGATTGCTGTGAAAATGGCTTTTTCATTTTTCGGTAGTAACACGTGAGAAAAGCTGTGTGAGGTGTGACCAGGTGGACGATGGCAGAGCTATGAGAGGAAGTAGAAAAGTTAAGGAGCATCAGGAAGTCTGAGAGAGACTGATGGAACCATGCTCTGCCCTCCCTGAGACAGAAACAGGAACAGCCACCAGAAAAAACCCAAGGTCAAGAGGATCCTGTGTCCTCCCTCTGCCAGGCTGCACGCAGCAGCTGAAATGAAAAGAGTGAATGGAGGAAAGCCCATGCTCGGGGCAGCAGGAGAACCCCCTCTTTGCCCACCTCACCTTCCTAGGTGCCTCTGCACAACAGGTACAAGGCTCTGGATGTGGAAGGCCAGTCAATGGATGATGTGGATGGCAGTCCATCTTCACCAGAGGCAATGCCAAGGTCAGAAAGGCTTACCCCCTGTATCATGACCACTTCCACAAGGAAGAAAAGCTCGGTTGTAGTTGTAGGTGACTCCCTTCTGAGAAGTACAGAGGCTCCCATATGCCAGACAAACCCTCCTCTTAGGGAAGTCTGCTGCCTCCCTAGGACATGGGTGAAGGACATCACTAGGAAACTTCCCAGCCTGGTACGGCCCTTGAGCTACTACCCATTACTGCTGTTCCATGCGGGTGGTGGCAAAGCCTCAACGAGTAGTCCAAGGGCAATCAAAAGGGAGTTCAAGGTCTTGGGACTCTTGGTAAGGGAATCTGGAGCACAGGTTGTTTTTTCCTCTCTACTTCAGTTGCAGGCAGCAACACTGGAAGAAACAGATGGGCCCAGTCTATTAACACATGGCTCTGTGGCTGGTGTCACTGCCATAGTTTTGGGCTTTTCTGATAATGGGATGACCTACATGGCACTCATCTGCTGGTGTCAGATGAGATTCACCTTTCTCAAAGCAGGAAGAGAGTCTTTGCCGACAAGCTAACAGGGCTCACTGACAGAGCTTTAAACTAGGCTTAAGGGATAATATCAGGCTTTCCTGCAACAAGCTGTGGCAGGACACTCCAAGGTTAGAGGGATGGGGTGCTAGCGAGGGCCCACAGCCTGTTGCTCTGAGATGTCCTGGCTGTGCTGCAGCACACTTGAGGTCTTACAGAGATGAGTCAGGGGCTCCTGAGGTAATAGGGGCCAACAGGGCCAGTGAAATACCTCAAAGGAATTAAGGGGTATTCCTCTTTCAAGGGGACGTGGCTGACAGACCAGTTGAAGTGCCTCTACACCAATGCATGCAGCATAGCAAAAAACAGGAGGAGCTGGAAGTCACCATGCTGCTAGAAAGCTATGACCTAGTTACCATTACTGAAACTTCGTGGCACAAATCTCGTGACTGGACTGCAGCTATCAATGGCCACAGGCTGGTCAGAAGGCACAGGCGAGGAATGAATGGTGAAGGCATTGCCCTGTGCATCAAGAAGTTGAGGGCTGCTAGTCACACTAAAGGGCAAGAAGGAACTGCACAGGTAGTGGAAGCAGGGACAGGTGTCCTGGGAAGAGTGTAGGGATGCTGCCTCGTTGTGTAGCGATGGTGTTAGGAAGGCCAAGGTGTAGCTGGAGCTGAACTTGGCAAGGGATGCTGAGAATGATAAGAAAGGTTACTACAGGTATGTCAGCCAGAAAAGGAAGGTCAGAGAAAGTGTATCCCCTGATGAACACAACTGGCAAACTGGCAACAATGGACAAGAAGAAGGCTGAGGTACTCAACAAATTTTTTGCCTCAGTCTTCACTGGCACCCTCTTTTCCCACACCTCTTGAGTGGATGGACCACAAAACAGGAACTGGGGGAGCAAAATCCCTCCCACTGTAAGGGAAGATCAGGTTAGTGGCCACCTGAGGAACCTGAACATATATAAGTCTATGGGAATTGATGAGATGCATCCCGGAGTCCTGAGGGAATTGACTGATGTCGTTGCCAAGCCACTCTCCATGATATCTGAAGGTCACGGCAGTCAGGTGAAGTCCCCATTGACTGAAAAAAGGGAAGCACTGCACCCATTTTTAAAAAGGGTAGAAAGGACCCTGGGAACTACCAACCTGTCAGCCTCACCTCTGTGCCTGGGAAGATCATGCAACAGATCTTCCTAGAAGCCCTACTAAGGCACATGAAGGACAGAGAGGTGATTCAAGACAGCCAGCATGCCTTCAACAAGGGCAAGTCCTCCCTGAACAAACCTAGTGGCCTTCTATGATGGAGTGACTACATCAGTGGACAAGGGAAGAGGTATGGATGTGATCTGTCTAGACTTCTGTAAAGCCTTCGACACAGTCCCCCACAACATCCTTCTCTCTAAATTGGAGAAATATGGATTTAATGGATGGACTGTTCAGTTGGATGGTCACATGCAGAGGGTAGTGGTCAATGACTCAATGTCCACATGGAGACCTGGTGGTGTCCCTCAGGAGTCCGTACTGGGACCAGTGCTGTTTAATATCTTCATCAAAGACAGACAGTGGGATCGAGTGTATCCTCAGCAAGTTTGTAGTTGACACCAAGTTGAGTGGTGCGGTCAACACACCTGAGGGAAGGGATGCCATCCAGAGGGACCTGGACAAGCTCGACAAGTGGGCCCATGTGAACCTCATGAAGTTCAACGAGGCCAGATGCAAGGTATTACAAGTGGGGGTACTGGTAGAGGAAAAGCTGGACATGAGCCAACAATGTGCGCTCGCAGCCCAGAAGGCAAAGCATATCCTGGGCTGTGTCAAAGGAAGCGTGGCCAGCAGGTTGAGGGAGGTGATTCTGCCCCTCTATTCTGCTCTGGTGAGACTGCACCTGGAGTCCTGCATCCAGCCCTGGAGCCCTCAGCACAGGAAAGACATGGACCTGTTGGAGCGGGTCCAGAGGAGAGCCACAAAGATGATCAGAGGGCTGGAGCACCTCTCCTCTGAGGAAAGGCTGAGAGAGTTGGGGCTGTTCAGCCTGCAGAAGAGAAGGCTCCGGGGACGCCTTGTTGTGGCCTTTCAGTACTTAAAAAGGGCTTATAAGGAAGATGAGGACAAACTTTTCAGCAGGGCCTATTGCAATAGGACAAGGGGTAATGGTTTTAAACTAAAAGAGGGTAGATTTAGACTGGATATAAAGAAGAAACTTTTTACAGTGGTGGAGGTGAAACAGTGGCACAGATTACCCAGAGAAGTTGTGGCTGCCCCCTCTCTGGAAGTGTTCAAGGCCAGGTTGGACAGGGCTTTGAGAAACCTGGTCTAATTGAAGTTGTTCCTGCTCATTGCAGGGGGAGTTTGCACTAGATGACCTCTAAAGGTCCCTTCCAACCCAAGGTATTCTATGACTCTATGAGTCTACAAACATGGATTCTGATAAGAGCCATATCCTATGGGTAAGGGTAAGAAGGGTCCTTACACACAGAGCTGAGTTATACGTGTAAGCCATTGATGTGTCTATATAAATTTAATTCAGTTCAGGCATGGGTTTTTCAACTCAGCCTCCTGATCATCTTCTTTTACTGCACTTTGATTTGCACTTTAGAGTGATCTCAGATTTCCTGGTTTGGATGTTATACGATAAAAGTAGACCTGAGCACGATACATCCCAGCTACTAACGGGCAGTTGGTAGGTCCTGGTCCAGTCTGGGTGGCATGTCGGTGCATGTGCTTCACTTGCGCTGTGCTATCTGCTCACCCTACCCATGTGTCCCCTAGAGCAGCAGGTTCTGGCCTAACTTTCCCCAAGGTGGTAGCAATAAACTGAACTCCAACCTCTAATTTCAAGCTGCCTGACAGAGCTGGTCCCCCTTCTCCAAACATGTGGTTGTGGACATGTGTGTTCATGCGTAAGCACTGTGCTGAAGGGAGAGCATCTTCACAGCCTTTGCAGAGACCTCAGCAGCTTTGTTGCCACTCTGCTCCTAGAAGCAGGATACTGCCAGGGACTCCCCACTCAGTACAGCGGCAATCCAGTTCGCCATCCAGGTGGTTTCTTCACTCCTTTCAAGTAGATCATTCATTCCTAGGAACAGATCTAGTCTCAAAACATGATATGGAAAATTTTAACTTCATTGTAAGTAGTCACTGACGTTTTGTTTTACTTGCAAGCACAGGAATGCTAAGCTGGTTGTCTTTAGCCTTTAGTGCATTGTTTGTAGAGCAGGTTGTAGCCATTTGGTCTGTGGTCACTGAGGACACACACAGAGGTTCCCTGAGAACTCCATCTTAATTAGGACCAGCTTTCTCATGAGCCACCAGAAATGTGTTTTTGTTGTGTGAGGAGTTCTCCCAAGTGTGTGGGTTGGAAAAGAATAAGGGTAAAAGAAGGAAAACTCTGTTGTCAACAAGAATTTTTTTTATCTTAAAATATTGCAGTTGGCTTTAATCATTTTATCACTTAACTGTATCAAAGTAGCTGAAGTTAGCAGAAGGTGCTGAACATTCCTTTTGAACAATGCTTCCTTTGAGCTGTTTATCCATGCAGTGGCCTGCTGGAGTGCAACCAGCAGAAATAGTATCTGATGGGCTTGTGCAAAGCCCACTTAAGGGATATTACGTTGTCAAGACAGATCTGTAAACTAGCTCTTTCTGAACAGGGGCTGTGTGTTTGATCTTAAATCTTCAAAACTTGGCATGTAAGCTGAGGGGAAAACCCATTGCTTAGTCTTTGTCCACATCTCCATTGTGCTGCAATGAGCCTTCAGACTGGGAGAGTCCAAAATCCTGTTATTAATGCTGGTGTGCTTGCATGGAAGAGGCATTCTATAGAAAACCAAGGTGTGAATTTGCTATGCAAATAGCTCAATAAGGGCCTCTCCATCTGGACAGTCGTGTTCCCTATCCTGGGCATGTCTGCACGGAATGGGTCAGTGGCACCTTGTTCTCTGTGTCTGTGCTTGGTTTGGGCAGACATGGACTGGCTCTACTCTGAAAGTCATGTAAGCACATTATTACAGCACTGAGCATGAGCTAAGGTGCTGGTCTGTGCTGACATACTTGTGCTTTGTGCATATTGACTTCATTCATTTCCGAAATTCGTTAAGCTAAATAAGACAAAGAACATTTTGAACAAAATGTCCACCTGAGAATCAGCACAACTTGTCATTCTGGTCCACCTCCTCATAAAGAGAGGTCATAAGAGAAAATCTCCAGGCTTTGTGTTCCTGTAAAATACCCCTTTACTCAGTTGTCAGCAAGATACAGAACTATATATAGGAATATAAAAGCATCATGCTGTTTTTCTGGGAACAATGAGAAGACACTTTGCTCAGTGGCGGTGTCACAAAAATAAAGGGGGTTGAGAGCTGCTTCTGCATAACCTTTCTTTACAACCAGCTGATCCACAGCCAGCTGTTTTGTGGATGTGAAAAAGTGCTTGAGATATTTGTTCTTCTTCTTCATGAGAGCCTGACAGTGGATCTGACAGCAGTTCGTATTCCTGTGCCTTGGCTTGTGACAGGCTTAGAAGAATCAGAATCTTGGTGTTTATTCTGGTTATACATATTTTTAGATAATGTTGCCTTGGCAGTGATCATGGGACTGTCTCTCTCTTCTGTCTGTTATGTCTCCACCATCAAGGCTTAAATTTCTGTCTCTTTGCTCAACGGGCTTTTTCCACCTGCTCACTCAGTTTCATCATGGGACGGGTTCAAGAGGAGAAACCAGATAGGGTGCAGCAAGGGCTGCTCATGCAGTGAGCAATGTTTTGTCCTTTTTGGTTTGCTCATGTATCTAATAGGGCTCGGCTCTTTAGTGCAACGATAGATTATAGCTGCCTGATTACACTAAGTGCATCTACAGTCAATGATTATTTTACATTTGGCCTTAAGCTCAGCCTTTTCTCTCCAGGCTAGTGTGGTCCTGGAATCCTCATACTGCCAAAACTCATTCAGCAGTCCACATCACACAGACTACAATATCTTGTATATTATGTAAAATGCATTACATCTTGCTTCCTTGAGCAGTATTTATGTTTCCAGCTTCACAATTTCACTCTATATATTTTGTTCGCCATGAGAAATTATATTTTGTAACAAAACAAAACAAAACAAACCCAACAAAAATAGTTGATACTTTATGTTTGGCTATTTGTTTAGCTGGGTTTCATAATGACGTGCTAACGGTCCTAAAATGCTGTCAGCATAGTGTGGATTTTCCCATACCGTTCCATTTTCAGCTCTCTGTAATTCTTTGAATTTAGGTCTGCTAGCTGAGAAAATCCTGCAGCAAACAGAGGACGGTAAAAGGCACAGGTAATTAACGTCTTTAATGACATTCTGAGTGAGTATACACTGCAAGAAAGTAAAGAAGAATGCCAGGAGCTGTCAGTTTGCTAATCACAGTTTATTTGACCAGGGTTATTAATGACATTCTTTGGATAGTTAATTGCTCACTTTTGTTTAGCTGAAGCCTAACTAGAAGTTATGACTACCACGACTCCGTTTATGCTTTTTTTCATACAAGGGCAATATTCACCGTTAAATAGGGTGCAGACATATACAAATCATATCATGATCAGATACTTAAGGAGATTTTCTTGTTTCTCCTAGAAGATGCTGAAAAATTATTATATAATATAGCCCATAATTAAGTAGGATGAAAACCAGGCTGTGTTCTCAGCCAAATTCATAGGTGACATATATACTGGTGGCATAAATTATGTAGAAATGACATGCTGTGTGAAAGTAGGAGGCTTAATTTAATGAACACAGGAGAAGGATGGGATGTAGGAGAAGAAGCAGACGAAAATGGGTGTAATAAAACCATATGAAGGACAACGCTTGAGCAAAGCAAAGATCCAAGTAGCCCAGTACCCTGCTGCCGGTAGGGGCCAGTAATAATAGATGCTTAGAGAGTACACCCAGGAACCTGGCAGAGATACTGCCATACGTCTGCTCCCTCTAGTAAAAGCACACTTGTTGGCATTAACTTATAGATTGCCCTCATTGTGCTTCTCCTTAACTGGCTTATCCCTTGCTGCCCATGAAAATTTCTCCAGATGGCCCTGATAATTTTTTGTAATAAAACTTTCAGAAATTCTTTTGTGAAACTCTCCTGAGCAAAATTAAAATAAAATAAAATAGGGGAAAATACCACTGTAATTACAGAAGAGAAATGTATGTGATAAGTTATCAAACACAGGCTTTAGGGAAAGGCTCAAAGAATGGGCATAAAGATTGCAGAAAGCAAGGTCTTCACGCACTGGAATGCAGGATGGCAGGGGTTTGACATTCACATAGAATTCCACTGTAATCTGACACTTACTCTTAGCCTTGGGCTCTAATGAAATATGTATTAGTAGGGCATGAAATTCCTACAGCAAACATGATGTCTGTGTTTACTGGCTGCTGTCTATTGCTAACACTTCCGAGTCTGTAGGATCCTTAACTAACCCAACACTGTTTTCTGGGATGTGACTGAGTACCTGGAAGAGGGGTTTGCTGTAGAAGTTTTAAAAGAGTTCATAGGAAAGGAACAACACAGGGAAAGGACCAGCTAACTGCTGTTTATTTCATAAAGCTAGAAATAATGTGTAATGGAGAATATCAGTGTGTTACTTCTACAATGACAGCAGGGTCATAAAAGTTGAATGAGTATATAAAACTGGAAATAATTTTGTGGGTGGTAAATGGAGCAATAGGAGTATCTAGCAGATACAGTCATTTTACTCTTGCCATTTAAAAAAATGTCTACAATACTCAACTTCTTCAGTATTTAGATGAAAAGCTAGCCTGGATAACTCAAACTATATTTACATGACATACAGTAGATCTCGGAAAAGGTGTATGACAACAAAAAGTATCACTGCAGCTTGCTCCAGTGTTTCTCAGACCTTACATAGAGTACAAAATCATGCCAATATATGACGACGCACAGGTGGAGGAGCCAATGTGTTTGTCCTGCTGTCTTGCACTTGTCACTACTAGCATTTCTTCTCTCTTCTGGATATGATACGATTACACAGGGAGAAAAGACTGTCTGTTTTAGAACATTTGGAAAGGCTTGCAGCCCAGGGTTCCTAGTATTAGTCAATTTGTATCCACTAAACTGAACTAACCTATTCTAAATTGTATGGAATTTTGTTAGAGGCTACAGGAACAAGTATAATATCTGCACTCATCTGAGTATGGAAAATGTCCCCAGGTCCACCTCTCTGGGTTGTGGTGACTCCAAAGTGAGTCATGGTAGAAAGACTGTGGTTGTCTTCTTGTTCTTTTCCTAGTGTGGTATAACTTGCTGTCAACCATTTTGGACTTTGGTGTTACATGGAGCAACCAACCTTAAAGATCAGCTGAAGATACTCACTACGAAAGGTATAATTTTTTTGCATATGGGCACACCAGCTACATTGCTCCACTGCACAAAAAAAAGAATAGTTCTCTCATCTGAATGAGTGTGCATGCTCCAGGTGTAGTAACTATCCCTGAAATAACAAGTGCAGTTAAAGTTGCCCAGAGTGTAGTCTCATTGACTTCAGCAGGGCAGTTCATGTGGTTAAAATTAAATAAGTATAGGCACTTTCACAGGTTGCAGTCATCAGGATGTCATTGCAGGCCCCCAGGAACACTACAGCTCAGTGAGATCAGCTTTATTTTTTATAAATAAATAAAAGCTTCAGGATTAAAAAATGTTTTTGGAGAACTGTGAAGGGAGAGTGGCATGGCAGGAAAGAGATTTACCAACTTCAGTGACAGATGCTGGAGAATGGAGAGAGAGGCAGTGCTGGCACAGGGGTATTACTGGGGCAAAAGGGTCTGCAGCGCTGGCACAGGAGAGCTACTGGTCTAGTTCTGTCTCAGAGGGCCCTGCAGACCTGTTCAAGCATAGCCGGAGTTCCCAGGTCCAGTGCTCAGTGTGACGAGGCAGCCCACACAGCTGGGTAACCTGCTGGTAACCAGAGATGGTTGGGGCTGTAACTGTCCTGTGGTGGCTGCTGCTTCATTAGCACCTTTCCTTTTGATTAGAGGTTTGGAAAACCTGAGGTTTATCTCTCTCCTGACTTACGACGTGAAGCATCTTTTCCTTTCACGTCTTCTTCACTCTGGATTGTGCATTTCTCAATGCACTGAGTTGTAAGTTGAGTTGTTACCGTACTTTGACAGGGGGGTTGGACTAGATGATCCACAGAAGTCCCTTCCAACCCCTACCATTCTATGATTCTGTGATTCTGTAAGAAAGATTAAAGGAAAAGTCCTCCTTCTTCTGAATTACCTTTGTATGAATTGATAATGGATTCATTCAAGTTTAGGGACAAAATCACAGTCTGTGTTGGCAATTAATTTGGTTCAGCACAGAGTGATGCTATGAGGCTGTTTTTAGAGCCATTGATACTGTATGTTGGCTAACTATGAGGCAAAGTAGAACAGCCACAGATTATTTCAGATGCTGAGGCTAACATGTTTTTGGCGTGCAATTTCCAGGGCAACAGGTCTTAGCTCTTTCCTGGAAGAGAGACACTGGTGTTGCTCCAGAGGGCTGTAAGGATCTGAACTTTCTCTGTGTTACAACATCATCTCATATGTCAAATTACATGGGTGTAAAAACAGAGAGAAGAGATTTGAACCCACAGGCTTCATTTATTCTAGTAAGTGTGCTGGAGTTGCCCAGCATTGGGGCTGACCAGCTAAGGCAGCCCATGCACACGGCATTGAACTTGCCCATCCTCCCAACCATGGGGACCACATGCAGCCTGCTCTGGGGCAGGCCAGCTGCCAAACTATACCCCAGAACTGTTCAGGACGTTGCTAGTAGACGGGAACCCACATGCCATGTGTTCAAACAGTACTGGCAAATCAGTTGCAAAGCCTGGGACTGTCTAATTTGCGGTTATAAAGATAATCACACTGTGTATTTGGGGAAAGGCTCCATTGAGGGTAATGCTAAAGTATTTTGGTTCATGTATGACTGTAACAGGTTACTCTATCTTGCCAGTTTCTCTGATGAGTAAAAGATATAGCTCGTTCTGCTGGGTTTTCAGAAGTTTATCAAGCAAAGGCTAACTTGCCCTTCTGTCTTCTAGGAAACCCACCAATATGCACAAAAACCCCCAACCTCTACCTGAAAGGAGGTTGTGATGAGGTGTCGGTCTTTTCTCCCAAGTAGCAAGTGATAGGAGGAGAGGAAACGGCCTCAAGTTGCACCAGGGGAGGTTTAGATTGGATATTAAGAAATTTCCTCACCGAAAAAGCTATCAGGCATTAGAACAGGCTGCCTAGGGAAGTGGTTGAGTCACCATCCCTGGAGGTATTTAAAAGAGGTGTAAACATGACACTTAGGGACATGGTTTAGTGGTGGACTTGGTGGTGTTAGGTTAATGGTTGGACTTAATGATCTTAAGAATCTTTTCCAACCTAAATGATTCTATGATTCTATAAAATCAGGGAAAAATGCAGCTACTCTAGCTCACAAAAATGTTATTAAGTGCTCCGGATCAGTTTGTTTGAAAATTTGTCCTAGTTGTGATAACACGTGAAAGACAGTGCAAATCTTTGTGGGGACAAAGGAACAAGGCCAAAGTCTTGTTGTTAAATGTGGGCCAAGTAGACCGTTTGATCTTTAAGATGAAAAGGAGACAGAGTTCAAGGAAGCTGCTTAATCTGCTAAGGATGGTAAAGGATATCACATGAGATGATAAAGGCTCACATGGCTGTGAGCCTTTTATTCAAATTTATGAGTGCCTCTACCGTTGTGTTTTCTGGGTAGCTAAAACCTCTTCAGGTAATGAGTTAAAATACTTAAATTCTACTTTTTGAAAGAGAAAACAACATTCAGAATTGGCATTTGAGCAGTGCATAGAATATAAACCTTGCTGTGGTGTGAATAGACATCAGTATTATGGGATGTACTCTCTTCAATGCATTGTGTTGACAGCTTATCCTTTGGAGTCTGCATGGGTTGAAAAGTCTTAATACAGAAGCTTCTCCCTTGGATGCTGCCTTAAGGGAATGAAGGATTGGTTTGTAACAGTAGACGGGGAGCTGAAGGTCGAGAATAAATTCTGTTTACTAAAACATATTCTGGTGCTTAATGTGATCCTGGGTGAGCTCACTCACATAGCAGAATTTAGAGAAAGGAAGAGGAAAAACCTGGCAACTTGATTAAAGTGATTGGTGGTCTGTGTAGGAAAGGGAAAAAAGGACAAGGCAAGATCCTGCTAGTACAAGAAAGGCAAGTATTGGAGAAGATGAATCTTACTTCCAAAATAATAACTGTGTCTTGGTCAGGTATCCCCATAAATCTGTAATATAGCCTAGGGTTTGAGAACTAAATAATTTTTCTTCCTGAAGTAAATTTTTGAGACAATATTTCCAGAGCTCTTTTTAAGAATCTAACATAGGAAAAACATAACTGGTATTTTATTCAGCTAACTAATTTTGCATTTTTTCAGTGCTCATTTGGCTTATTTATTTGGAAAGATCTTTCTGATATCAGTCAATTGTTATTCAGCACCAGGCCTTGCAATTTGTTCGGCACTGTCCATTGACCTGAAAAAGTAAGGTCTATTAAAGCATCTGTTTGGAAACAATATGATGCAGAATCTTTGCCCCTCTTTCCATTGTTTGTGGCTTTGAGGTTAGTCAGTTGAGTCTTTTAAAATAAGGTAATAGTTACTTCATACTTTTCATTACTAAGATTGTGCATGTTTTTTAATTTTGTGAGGATAGCGACCGCAAAAAAATTCTAAGTTCAGTCTGGGACACCATCCTGAGAAATATGCTGTATGGAAAGTAGCTATGGAAAACGTCTCTACCTTCCCCCTCCCCAGCGCACAGTCACAGTCCTCGTCCTGCCAGGAGACACCGCCAGAGCCCCCGTCTGATGCTGACGCCAGCCAGTGCCGGATTTGGTGCGTGACTGCCCTGCCGAGCCTGCGCGCAGCCTCCCCATCACCGTGCTGATGACTGCTAATTGGTAGAGACAGAACTATGTATCGCTGTGGGGAAGCTTTTAAACTACTTTTTGGTCTGATTGTAGGTGACAGATCCTGACATATTTAGTGCGAGGGGAAATGACTGCCAAGTCTCTCAAGAGGCTGCTTTGTAATTGGTCTTGCCGAAGCATTGTTATTATCACTAATAAAAGGGCTGGAGATGCGAAAACAGCACTTGTGTTTGGGAACTGGATGTGCAAGGGGGAAATGGAGTAAGCAGGGAGATGTCAGCGGTTGTCACCACCCGAATTCTCCAGTGGTGGAAATACAGGAGGTGGAATGTTAATTGCTTTCCTGGAAGATGCCCTCTAATATGGGAATTGCTCATATGAGCCTTCTGTAGTCCTACAAGCTTTATTTGAAATTCAAAACCATGTTTTCTCATCAGCACATACCAGCCAGAGTGACTTTTAATTTCATGTGTCCCTACAGACTTTCACCAAATGTCAGTAAGTGATTGTACACAGCACAGACGGCTGAAGAGGCCACCTCCGAAAAGGTTGCAGAAGCACTTTGTGCTACAGTTTGTATCAAGATAGTGTCCTGGGATCCGAAATTAATTTGTATTTGTGCAGTTTGTTTTCTGTGTGCTTTTCATTTGTGCCGTTTTCCACTTATTAAACTTCTTTCATATATGAATCCTTTTCTGCCTCAGCAGGTCACAAAATCATAATATCCATGGTGTGATGGGAGAAGAAATAAAGGCAGTAGAGCTATCAAGTGGCTGCCCAGCACAGCTGGTACCTGCACATCAGGGTGGTGGTGGCTGAGATGGGTCGGGAGGATATTTGGGGGTGGTTGTCTTACGGTCTGCGCAGATACCTGATGACAGACACTAAGAGCACTGAGGAATTTATAGTTTGAAGGACAAGGCAAACAATGGGAAAAAGGAAGAAATTCACTCCAAGTGACACAATGGATCTAGGCAGACCTAGGAGAAAGATCCCAGGACCATCAAGCGTTGTGCAGCACCCATCCTCTGTACATCGCACTGTGTTTTCGGCATCGCACACAAAAGTGACAGCTAATATATGAGGTTGCCCTTCTTTGACTCTTCGATTTTCTACCAGAGGGTACCAGTAGCAGAGGTCTACATCTGCTCTGGGGTTCATAGCCCACCACGCACACCTGGGCTGGCAAGGCTGAAATGAGTGCAGTGAATTATGAAAAGGAGTCTGCACAGAGAAAGTGTCCCTTGTCCCCTGCCTCCACGGGCACCTGCAGGCAGGACCCCCCCAGTAGCCCCCATGTTCATCATGCTCTGATTACTTTGCCAGCTCCTGGGGGAGCTGCTGCTGCATTGAGGGCAGAGCAGGGCATCCTTCTCCCCTGCAACAGCCCGGCTGCTGCAACCATCCTGTGCCACTGCAGCTTTCAAACTCACATTGCTTTGATGGATTAAAACCTCGTAATAATTTACTTACCTCTGAAGCCTGATATTTCATTCGGGAAATGAAAGAGACATTCACAGGATTATGCACTGTCACCATCTTACATCATCAGTCTTCTTCCTTTTTACTTAGATGAGGGGAACCTGAAACTGAGCAAGGCTTTCAAATACTTAATTTGAAAATGTGAATCACACAGAAATGAACATAACAATAACTTGTAATTCCTCCTGATTTTCTTATTTCAAAAAAATTACCAGGAGTGAAATCATGTTCATATTTTGATTCAGATATTTTAAATTATGCTTGTCAACAGAAGTTTCAGCTATATCTTTGGAGGCTTTTTTGGATACAGTAATATTACAAAGAACTGTGTTTTTTGTAGTCAGTTCGGCTGAGGTCATATACGGAACTCTAGAGTCTCAGAAGAAATAAATTCAAATAATGGAAAAATGCAGTGTATGTCAAAATATCTAGAAAGATATAGAGAGTCTTAAAAGCTGTTTAAAAAACACTTTTAATCGAAAAAAATCAAGGAACTTTGAAGTAGCTAGCCTTAAGAGCTTTTAAAGGTCTGCATACTCCTTTAAAAACAGATTTTTCCTGTGAATTATTTCCAATGTAATGTAGACCTTTATTTTTTGAATTACATTACATCAGAAGTATGTTTATATCTAAATATGAACATACAATAACTACTTTTATATGAAAGTATTTTTACAAAGAAATAAAATAACAGTCACCAGTTTACTAATTTTGCTTTTCCGAAAACTTGAAGTTCAATGTCCAAGCACGGCTCAGACTGGAGCCTTTTACATCTGCAAAGAATCCAAATCAGGAAAAAGTGTCTCTCACCTGTCTGAGCATTTTTGCAGTGACCAAATATGTCAAGTGTGACAAATACGTGACAGCGAGCTAAACATCTGAAGACTGGAGAATGATCCAACAGTCTGAGCCAAATGGTTCACTTGATCCAAGGCAGATCAGAGAATAAAAGTCACCCATTAAGTAATTTATGTAATAATGGTAAAACTATCTTGTTTTTATTTCATAGCATTTCTCAGCTTTTGTTACATCTTCTTTTTATGTATACTCTATGTCTGTGTTAATATATATTCTATTCATTTTTTCTCACTGACAGCATGATAATATTCCTACACTTTCAAAAATAGGTCAAACCAGCTTTTCTGTCTGAAATCTCATGCAAATATCTAAAAACCCTGCTTCGGCAGGGGGGTTGGACTAGATGACCCACAGAGGTCCCTTCCAACCCCGACCACTCTGTGATTCTGTGATTCTGTGATTCTGTAAAAACAGTCACTCTGCAAGGTGATACGTCCTCAATTCCTTGCAGTGTGTTATTAACCTCAAGAAGCTAATGGTAGACATCTTAATTTCAATATTGTGAATAGTTCCTGTGCAGGTGATTTTACCACGTTCCTGCTATACGCTGTTCAAATCAGAACCCACCTCTAGGTTGAATACTGAAGGTGAAGAAATGGATGAAAATGCCACTGCTCTTTGGCCATGACAGTTGATGGACAGCGAGAAGTCTCGTGATCCTCTGTTCCCGCATGTCTGGCTGGTGAGCGGAGGAGAGCTGGGGCGGGATGCTGTGTGGTACGCAATGCAGGAGACAGGGCAAAGGTTTGCAACCTTGGCTGGCCACCACCATCACCACTTACTGGTTGACCACCTGGCCCATACATGCCAAATGCAGACCTGGGCACGGTTTGAGCTGCCTTTTGCCATGCTGGTGTTTGGGGAGCTGAGGACTTTGTTGGCGATAGAGGAAAGGTTGTGTAACACTGAGAAAGAGAGGCATGAGGAGGGACTGTCTGGGATGGGATTATGGTGGAGGAAAGGGAGGTGCAAGACCCTGCCTTTGGGGGCATGTGAGGCAGCAGGAAACAAAGCTCTGGGAAATCACACGGGCAAAGCTATTCTTGTTAGTGTATCTATCTGAACCTTAACCAGCTACTGACCTTGAAAACCAGGAACAAGACCTTTAGAGTGGTTATGGGAAAGATATAAGAGGCAACAGATGTTTATGAAAGGGGAAGCAGGGTAGTAGACACCCAGAGCATCTTCTTTTGACAGCTGACTAACCAGTCCTGGGACATGGTGAATCAAATCCTGACAATGAACTTTGAAATAAAGATTCTTCTGATATCCAGGGCTTCACTTTTACTTGTGCCAGGACATTTAAGAATATATCACAGCCTCTGGAATGAGGCAATAGGAAGCCTTAAACTTGAACAATGAACTTGTTCTTTTCTGGCAGAGGAAAGCAACTCATTTACCCTGTTATGCTTTGCTTAGCCATCATGGAGTTCCTGCTGAATACAAAGTGCTGAGCAGGGATGGAGGCTTAATAGAAGAATGAGAACGGAGCTGATTCACTCTGTTTTGAGAAACAACTTGTTATTTATTTGTTGATATCAGTTTTGCCATTAGCTCTGAGGAGTAATCACTCTGATGTGTCCATCATCTGAAAGTCCTCCCTTCAAATGCACAATGTCAAATGCACAATGAAAGGCTGTTCTTAACTGGAGATGTTTTTATTTGCAGAGTTGCAAGCATTTGTGCTGCCCTGCTGCCCCCTCGCCTATGGCCTCTTTCTGATGCTGTTGAAACTTTACTGGACCTGAAAGTTTGTATTTTTAATGAACAAATATTGCTGATTATATCATTAAGCTTTCATCTACTCTCCACCCTATTTTCTTCCCTGCCAAGAGGCTGTAGTCCCATGCAAGGATTTTAAAAACACAAAAATAGCAATTTTCAGGTAGCTGGTTTTGTGGCTAATTTGTCAGAATAAGATTTTTAAAGCTTAGGTTTTTTTTTTTTGTGGTTTCATTTTTGAATTTTTTTCCAGTAGAATTGTCTATAGTCGTTCAGTCCACTATTTTATGCAGCAAATGTAAGCCTGAGTCTTCTTGTTGCTGCATACGCAAAATAAAGTGAATGGCTGCCACAGATGTTCAGCCTTTTAAGGGTAAATTGTACAATTTTTATCAATTAACATGTTGGCTGAAAACGCATTTTATTTTTTTCTTAGTTTGAAGGATCTCAGCCCGCTATCATTGTTTTGTGCGTATTCATAAATAATCTTCATCTTGAAAAGTTTATCTTATTCTACTATGGACATTTTCTTACCAAATGGAAAAGAAAGCAGAAGTCCTTTAAGCATACCAAATAGCCATTTACAAAAGGAGCGTTTTCTTTATCTCACTGACACTTCAGACAAGAGAGTTAAGTCACTGACAGAAGAAGTTCTGATGTCAGCATTATAAAAATATACATTTTTCTTCTGGGGAAAGTTCATAAACTTGGAACTTTTTAAAGATTTGCTGACATCAGTAATTTTGTCAGTGCTAATTCTAACCAGCTAACCAAGAAAAGTGTGAGTAAAAATATTGCCACTTTGGGTCTCCATCCCCTCAGAGACCTCATTCACATTTTCCTTTCTCTGAACCTTCCGTCTGGCTCCCATCTCTGTCCTCCACATCCTGTTACCACTGTAAACATATAACGTGACAAGGTTGGGGGATAATCTTTTTATAAGAACAACTTCTGTATTTAAAAGAAGTAGATAAGCTTTCAGGCATACAAGTCCTTCTTTGGACATAAAACAGAAGGAGCAAGCTTCAGAGCTAAATCCTAGCTAGTCTGTATTTAATTAGGTATGTAAGTCATTTAAGACAACTGAGAGCATCTGGGCAGTTTGAACCTCAGGAATAGCATGGGGATGCCAGATAAGAAGGCGATTATCACTTACTGAAAGAAAAAGAAAAGAACAGGTACTATATTGCCTAAGGAGAACTGGAAGGTTAGTGGGGGGAGGGAGGACAGATATCACAGCATGCCACTAAGAGCAACAGAGTGTTGACTCACAGTTTTATGGATTTCAGTTCCTAGCATCATGTTTTGAAAGTGTTTTCGTTACTTAGGAAAGCAACAGAAGAGGAAGCAGTGAAATAGAAGAAAAGAGTACTACTTCTCTGCACCCGCGTGGTTGGAAAGCCATGCTTCTCTAGGGCAGGACAAAAAATGGATGCAGTGCCTAAAAAGTAGATACAAAAGAGTACTGAAAAAAAAAAAAAAAGAAAAATTTGGTTGTGGAATGAGCCATTGTCTGAGATGGAACCAGCTCCACAGCTGGTGAGCTGCAGGATGACGTTTAATACAATGATGTTTAGATACAAAATTTCTTGCAGAGTTCTTTTGTATGACATTGTATGCATGTACCTAGAAGAGAATTGCCTACAACAGCTAAGTGGGCAAGAGAGGAAAATTCTTTGTAAGATAACAGATATAATAAAGATTGTGAAGATGTAATTTACTAAGAAACAATTACTGTAGGGAAGATCTAAATTAGACAAACAGTAAGACAGCTTGTTCTTTGTAGCACACTGTGCATTGTGTATCATAATAACTGCACCTTACTGATATGCCAATGCTTCCAAAAAGCTTTACCCTGTTATTTCTCTTTTTTCTCTGTAAGCTTCTGATTCAGGGACAAGATTATGCTGTGCTGATAGAGATCCAAGCATGCTATCTTTGAAATGATTTTGCTAGTTACAATGCTGTAGAAAGTCTTGTCAAGATAATGTCTATTCTCTAGATTACCTTCTGACTGTAAATAAAAGCCATGTAAAAGCCTTACGAGTCAACACTTTGGCATAGCTCTATTTATAACCCGCTTCTCTATACGAAGACTGTCTGATTGTGCTTTATATTTTGACATTTAAAAAAGAAGAGGCTCTTTAGAGCTTAAAGTACAATAGCATGAAATAATTTCCTACTGTTTGAAGAAGATTTTCAAATGCAGCTCTTTCTCCAGGTGGCTCTGAGGTGACTGTTAACTGTCTGCCTGCTGGTGTGAGAGCTGGAGGATAGCAGTGCCCGGTGTCGGGTGAGCTCCCCAGCGCTTGGGGATCAGCCTACTTCCATCAATTCACAGGAGCCAGGGACTTGGCTTTTTGCCACACATTAGCTGAGTTATTTGTGACTACAAGGAATGTCATGTTAAATTGCTCGTGGCAGAGGCAATGGATAAAATTTGTAGATATTGCATTCATACCTCACTCAAATGCAAAATAATACCCTAAAAGGAACTTAGCTTTAGAGAAAACGGAAAAGTGTGAGCTGTCCTGTGACACTTCATGTCTGAGGGTATTTCTCCTGCTTATATTCAAAGACCTCTGGACTTTTCGTGCCCTTCATTTTCTCAGGGCTATTTCACAATAATGGGAATCTTCCAGCAAGAATTTGAGCACTGCTATAGATTCAACAGAGAACTGGGCTGAATCCCAGTTCCTGGGCTCTGTAGGTTGACTGCAGTTTTCTGCAGTATCCAAGAATTTTAACTCTGCAGAGGAAACCTAGTCTCCTGTGCCGCTGCCCACAGCGGATCTAGGAGTGAGTTTCTCTGATAACTCCTGCAGCTAGCATGGCCACATCCCCGCATTTAAAGATTTGCACTATGCTTTAGTATCTCTCCCCATCAGAACAAGTAAGACCCACTGCTCAGTTAAAACCCTTCATTGCTCTACCCATCCCATGCTGAAGGCTTTTCTCCAGAGGATAGACTGCATTGCATTAATACAGGCCCTTTGGGAGCAGTGGTCTTCATGAAGCTTGCTATCCCTGAGCAACCAGTTGTGAATCAGTTGGTGGACAGGGATTTCACAGCCAGGGTGGGTTGTTCTGGCCCAGGCAGTCTTGCTGTGGGAATCAGACCTGGTTCTGAGCAAAGCCCAAACAGGATCTGTGCCTCTGACACACTCCTTGCCTGTGAGAATAGTGCACAGAAACAGTCATCCGAAGAGAAGACTTTGACAGTAAAAGGTAAAACCAGAAAAACACTGTTACTTGTGTCACTCTGACAGTTTTCTCCAACAGTGTCAGTCCTGGACAGAGTCTTCTAGTGGTGTTTGGACTGATCCAAGCCAGGCTTTTATTCACAGGGTATCTGACAGGAGCTATAGCTCTTGAGCCAGACCTAGCTGGAGTCACTTGGCACTCCGCTCTCAGCTGGCGGTAGATGTACATGCCACCCTTGGCTGGCATCACTCCCAGAAATACCCTGTGAGTACAAGTGACACTGAAGAGACACAATATTTGTGTTATATGCTTTTTCCCAGGTTGTTTGGTTCTTAAACTGTATTTTCTAGAGCCCTCCAAAGCTGTTGCAGAGCTTAAAGTTATTTCTCCGTCACAGAAAACTTTCTACTGGTTGTAAACCTCTTCTGAGTTTTACTAGGGTCATCACTCACTCTCTGGAAGAACACAGTTCACTAAAGTGCACCAGGACCCAAAAATCATTTCTGGCAAAAGACACCAGCATGAAGGGTGATTCACCCACAGGAAGATTAAAGTAAATTACAAAGCAACCTGGAAAGCTGAGAGCAGCAGGGAGTGCAGGAAAGTAAACAGGATTTTACATAGTAGGAACTTGAGATGTGAAGGGAAATTCAGATCAAAGTTAGAAAATGATGACTGAACATAATCAAAAAACCACATCCATCTCATTAAAGCAAGTTTATTTTCAGCTCCGTACCTTGATACTACTTTCTCAAGTATTTATGCTGTATCTTTATTCTTTGATAAAGCAACTTGAATAAATCTGTCCATCAAAGAAGGTTTACTTTATCGATCCTTTGAGATGTGCTGGCTGTATGTGCACTCAGGCAGCAGGGGATCTTTCCTATGGTACTGTAAACTGGAGGACTTTGTAGCAGGCAGCAACCGCAGATCCGTACCTGAGGCTGTCTCCTCTGCACCTACCTCCTGCAGCTGCCACCAGGGCAGACCAGGGCATCCTGGCAGCTCCTCCAGATGCAGAATCACAATATTCATCGCGATCTGAATGAAAGGGGTAGGAGTGCAAGCTGCGGCTGTGCACATCAGGACCACATCAAGGAGGGTGGCTGCAGGTAAGAAAGTCTCTCATGTCTTTCATGTGGTTATCTACAGGTACACTCACACTGTGGGTCACTCTGTGAATCTTACCTACTTTCCCAAAAACTGCAATCGAAAAGGCTTTGGTCTTGGATAGCTAAAGGAAAGAACAGGGTGTATGGATTGAAAAGCCTTGCTTATGAAAGGTGTAAGAAGTAGGCTCAGAACTCACTGGGGAGTCAGCTTCCAGAGGGAAACACTGAAAACTCACTTCAGCTGAGTCACAGTACAGTAAGATGAGAGAATACCGAAGAAACACTTTTTGTGGATGCAAAGCAGATACATGATTCATTCCGTTGTGGGAAGTAGGTCTACTCCTTTTACTAGGTAATGATGATGCTCTAAAAGAGGATTTTAATCTAGATTTACATCTGGCTGAAAATCTGGTCTATTTGGCCAAACGTTTTTTAATAGAACTCCTCCTGCAATTACCGAGAACGCCATTACCAAGGATAAGCAAGTTTGCTTTAGCCTAAGAGCTAGCCCAGGATCAGCCACCACTCCACTGCTTTTATGAGATCCAGATGAATGGAGGGGAATTGGATGTTCTCCAATGGCTCCTGTGAATGTGAAAATCTCTTTGGCTGTTAGTGCACGGTGACAGAAACATCAATCATAGGATAATACCTATACACAAGCGCTTGGAAAAAAGTCAGCCTGTTTCTTTGTTCCTGTGTATGTTTAATAATAATACATTCCCTTCTGAGTTGCCTCATTTAGGTGGGAGTATCTACCTGCAGTACAATGTGTTGCTGAATGAAGGCTACAAAACATGCAGGCATCAACGATACATTACTTTCTGGCAGCAAGGGTTTGTTGTAGCTTGTTAGTTAAGAGTTTCATTTTCAGCCCAGTATAAAGCAGGAAGGGCTTGGCCCTCAGGCTTTTGCTTTAAATTAATGTTTTAAATGACACAGAAGCGTTCCAAGGAGGAGAAATTACCTGAAAATCAGACATCTTCTGGCATGTATTTCTGGTCCATAGTTTTGACATCTGAATTAAATTAAATTGGTATCTCTATTTCTATTTCAGAAGGAAAATTTTCCAGGCTTCAGTTGTTGGAATGAGGGACCAAAGGAAAGAGAGATGCAAAAGCAACCAGGGAGGACTTCCATTTGCAGATAATTAACAAGTTAGAAACACCAAAATGAAACCAAGGTTCAGTAATTATGCTAGAATAATCACCAGGATTTACAGACAAAATCAGAAACTAGAAGACTGATCCAAATATTTAATGTGATGCAAAATTCAAAATCTGGAATTGCATTTGCATTGCTTTTGCATTTCAGAAGAAGTATGCAGAGAAATTGGAATTGAAAATGACTGTGATTTCTTGAAGCCACAAAATGACTGATGGTAAGGTGAAAAGTAATTGTTTAATAAACGTTAGTCCCCAGCTTTTCTTTTAATTCCTTCCTGTAGCTGAGGAGAAGCAGCCAACTCAGTGCAACTGTAGAAACTTCATCTTTTCTGTATGCATTGTTGCTCTGGAGGACTCATGACACAATTAGTACCTTTTCCATTGTCAAACTTTCACACAACTATGTCCTCCAACATTAAAATACCGTGGCTGAAGATTAATATGTAACAAAAAACATGACTGGGAAGGCTTTAGGTACATTGTTCATGGGGCCTGAGCACCTTTTTTATCAGCTCTGAGTCTGGGTCCGCCAGAGCCTGGCATCTGCCATTTTAGAAACACACAAGTGACAGTGAACATTAAAGGAAGACGGTGTCTTTGTCAAACCAAAGAATAGTTTAATTTGACCAGAATAAAGGAGGCATAAAAAGAAGTAGGATCTACAGTCATGTTGGCCTTATCCAGAGGTAAACCTAAAGATTAAACAGTTTCATGTTGCTGAAATTTTAATGAAAACAAACATTTTAGTGATTTTAGATTTCCATACCACTTGAAAATGCCGGAGACTTGTATCAGATCTTTGTTCCATCTTCACCCTTTGCTTTTATAGCGTGTCTTTTTATAGCACGAATGCTTACATGGTTGCAGTGACCAAATGCAGCTGATAAACAGATAAACTGCATCTCACATTCAGCCTTGCTAACAGTGGGTGCTGGAGCTACTGATCAACAGCAAAAGGCACTCACTCTAAATAATGGACTTTGGGGTTGACGAAGTTCATGCTGCTTGTCATTATTTTCATTCCCACTTTCTATCTCTCTGAGAAATGAAAAGCAACGCAGTACAAGGCAGTGCCCTCTGTCCAACCCTGCTGGGAGAGGATGTTGAGTCTAGAGTCCTTACACACGAAATAATTTGGCTCTGCAAAAATAATCAAGCCAAGTTCCAACTTTACAACACGACACTATAATGTAAATATACTTTTTAATCCTGCTTTGGAAGGAGGTTGCTAATGGACGTCCTGGGACAGGTCCACTGCTAATGTGAATGGATGGAAATGGGTGAAGACTTCGGGGGGACTCAGAGCTCCTGTCACAACAGACATTCAAATATTTTTCACTTTCCACTCAGAAACACCCTTATTTTGCTATTTTTGAAACATTTGAGTGAGGTCCTTCCCAGTGCAGAGTGGGGGGAGGGGAACGAGGGGTCGGAGGCCAGCAGTGGTCCAGTGGGCAGTGGTGGGCTGGGGAAGGTGGGGGATGGCGGGATGGATTAATCCATTTAGGAGAGGATTCATAAAGGAAAAAACTTGAGCAAAATCCAGTTTTCTACAATCTGTACAACCGCATTTTCTCCTTGCGCAGTTTGTGGGACTGCTATATATATGTTTCAGCCTGTTAGGCTGAAATTTTGCGAACATGGAAGCATTATGTTTGGTTGAACAGTGAGAAAGTAATGCAGATAAGTTACTTCTGCCCTTAACACAGCCTGAAGCACAATCATGTTGTTTACAGCCAGGTTAAAGTAGTCCTTCTTTATCAGCTTGTACACACAGTCATGTTTATTGAATTTACATTTCTGCTTACTGATTACTAGCCCTGCTTTTTACTGAGGCTGCCAATAGCTACATTGTCACCTGAAACTAATTTATACATATGGGGTTTTTTCTTTTTACTTCTCCCAGTTCTTCAAAAATTTTCTGTTGTGGAGAAAGGTAACGTGTTTCTCTCCGTGAGGAATTGTATTACTTTCAAAGATATTTTAGTCTTTATCACGAGAAGTATGCGGAAAAGTCAATCACTTTAAAATGCTACTGCACTATCAAGGTTCCTTGTTCTGCAAATTCTGGATAGTCAGGAATTCAGACTAAATGAGTGGGCTGCCGAAGGAGGAGGCATCACACTTGCTGGGGGGTCACTTGGGAAAGACCTGTGGCATGGGGCAGGAGAGCAGGGCCAGGATCCCAAACCAGAAATCAACTCATTCTGATTAACTCATTCCCACCCGGGCTTTCTGAGTTTGCTTTTCAGAGATGCTAGCTGCAATTTGGGGTGAATTTAATCAAAATGGCAGTTGTTCACTACTGCTTCTGAGTCTCCTTGTAATTTCAGGAAGGCTGTTTGCAGGTTACTTCAACACAAGTAAAATATGTGGGACAAGATATTGGTGTGTCCAGTAAAAAATATGAAAAACACTACAAAGCCCAGATTGATTTTTAGCAGTGTAAGCATAAAGTTCTGTGACTGTTCTTCACATTTTACTGTAGTAATTCTCCACATAAGTTAGAATTTATTTTCTTATTTCAAGTGCTAAATATTTTAACAAACAAATTTGAGGTTTTTTGCATATTGAGTGTCATCCAAAATCTTAGCATTGTGGAGAAGATGAATTACCATGAGCTCTATCACAGATGCACGGTCTTGGCTATCGTGGTGCGATATGAGAAGCTCAAGGTCAAACAGTGAGACAATACTGAAGAGGAAAACATGCCCTGCACGTCTCGATTCCTGTTCCAGCACCTCTCTGCCAGTCCATCATCCAAATTAGTGTGGGCACAGAGGGAAACCTTAGGAAAGGTGCCAAAAATCAGTGTACCTAGACAAATGATAGAAAGCAGAGAAGAAAGGGAGTGTACTATGTCTTTGAATCCCTCCCTCTGCCCAAAGGCAGGTTTATTTATCTCTGACTCTACCACTCCTGCTAGTTATTTGTCCAACCTGTTCTTAGAAAAATGACACCAGCCATTCTCTCCCTTCCTTAGGCAAGCTCTTCTGGGAACTGGACAGCATATCCCCAGGTTCCAGGATTTGCCTTTCATGGCAATAGTTCTGGGGAAATGCCGTGTACATCCCGACTCGTTGTGGCTAGTCGCCATAAATTTCATGAGATAAGACATCGCATTGGTTGCTGCCTTTCGGGGTGTTTCTCTGTCTTCATGGGTGAGGGCAGGGGCCATTAAAGACTGGAGGAATGAGGGAGATTTTGCATCACCTGGTAAAGGGTAGATGTAGGCTACTTGTAGGTATGTAGGGGTTTGTACACAAACGTAACATAAATTCTGGCAACCACAGCCCTTTGGCTGTAAGGTGTCTGATCCAGCCAGGGAGAGGGGCTAATGTTCCTGTGGGTAAGTACAAGTCAACAAAGTGGCAACGGAAGAGTTTCGGAGGAGGGTCTTTCTGAGAGATGGGGAGCCACACTAGCTTTGGAAGCAGGAGGAGGGCACTGTTAGAAGTGATCTGAGAAAAGGGGGGAAAAGATATATTGGAAAGGTTTTGCATTTTTAAGATGGTACAAGACAAAAGTGGTAAGACTTTTTGATAAAACCTAAGGGATGGATTTTCAACCTTGCAGCCCTAATGGCAGAGAATAAAATATTAATAAATCACATTTCCTTTGTTTTGCTGAGCCTTGGTGGGGACTTTTTTTGTACCACTCCTTGTCTACCTGTACTTACTCTGCCTAAATATCAGTACATGAGTTAAGATCTATAAATCAAGACCAACATGTATCTCTGAGCATATTAGCCCTTCCTAGTGACTACGTTCATTGTAATGAATATTGTATTTTAATAATTGATGTTTCATATGCTATACTTTGCCCTTCTTTGCACTGGGAGTCTAGCCAAATGCATCTGAAGCACTCCTTGTAAGTGGAAGGTAGTGATAAGAGAAATTATAATCTTTTTCCTTTTGCAGATGGACAGAACTTACATGCTGAATTCAAGCAAAATTTCATCTCAGCCACTGGATCCTTGTCAAAACACTAAGGAATTCAGGTTTTGAGATACCTTCTCTAAATTCACTGGAAAGGAAGTAATGAAAACTTTCACATAAATAAATTACAGCTCCACACCCTATTAGTCACAGAACTTGAAAGTAATTTGAAAACTTAAGTATACATGAATTATTGAACAATGAGTGAAAATGAAAGAAGAGGGGGACTATAGCTTGCATTTCCACTGTTTGTGTAAATTGCTGCTGTGGTCCTTCTGTTCAGTAATTTCAGGGCAGTGTTGAAAGAGCAGCGGACACCTGTAATATTTAAAGACACTAAGATCCTTTTTATGTAGCAAAGCCAGAAAGCAGCAACAGATCAAATATCAGAAAAGACTTAAAGGGAGTGTGGAGGGTTCCCGTTAGTCATATGTGAGCTTGTTGCTGGGTCGAGTTCTTGCACCTTTTCAATCGATTGCCCTCCTCCCCTTTTGGTTGATGAAGGCCAGCATATCTTGTTAAACACAGCTGGAACAAGCTATAAACCAAAGTATGCTCTAGCATCATACCTAACAGTGGATGTGAGCTCAGTCCAAGTTCCATGGGATGAAAGAGGCAAAGTGAAGCTACAGAAACATCTAAAACAGTCTGAATAAGTTTTCTAAGACAAAAGGGAGTCTAAAATGTATTTAATTACCCAGCAAAATTTCCTGATGCTCAGGAAAATAGAGTAACAGAATAGCCATTAAATGTATTAAAGATCATGGTGAATGTCAAAGGTACCTGTACACTTCATATAACACAGGGGTGGGCACTGCAGAGTAATTATATAGAGCTATAGATTCAGCTATTAGAATTGATCTCTGAATAACCTTGAATTTTGGAAAAGCTCTTTTTTCCTTGTGTGAGGTTTTTTTTTTTTACTTACACCCAACATAATTTTTACATGGCTATTCACCTAAACAAGTTTAGGACCCTTCTTTACATTTTTCTCCTTTTCTTGGTATTAAGCTCTAGGTAGCACTTTTTTCCTGTCTTTAACATCGAAGTCCTGTTTAACTTTCCAGACTCCTCAGCACTGGTGATTTCACTCATAAGCTTTTCCTGTATCCTACAGATTCCCCTTCTGAAACTGGAAAATCTTTAATACAGGCTCTTTTTGTTGATCCTTCCAATTAATTTAACCCCATGTGAAACAAGACTACCTTATGTGGCCACACTTTAACAATTGCCTCATGTTCTAACAAGACCAGATACAAATCCCTTTTTTGTTCAGAAATTTGTCTCTCAGCTGCAAACTGATGAGGAAATTTCTTGGCTGTCAAACCAGATATCTGATATTCATCTCTAATTGATATCTGGGTACTGAAAGTCTTGTTTAATGATATTGTCTTTTACAGTGTTTATCTTCCTGTATTGTTAATATCTTTTCTAATAATCTGAAGGAATCTTTTTCCATACCGTCACCAGTACTGAAAAGATTACAGCAGTCTGCTATTTATTTCTCTTTTCTCATTACCAGAAATGTTTCAATACCAGAGACCAAATCTTGATTGCTATTTGACTGTGTTTCAGTTGTCCCTGCAGTAATTTGTTTTTTTTTACATTCTGCACTGTGCTTTTAATTCGCAGATTTTGTTGTTCAGACTCCTTGAACTTCTTGTACATCAATTTCTCAGTTGTTTCTCACTGGTATCTTCTAGGCTTCTGCATGGAAACTCATTAATGATACCTTCTATCTGATGACTTTTACAAGAATCGTTCTTTCTCCCAGTTCTGCTTCTGCTGTTTCATTATCCATTGCTATGTCCTTACTTTCCTTCCTTCCTTTTTTTCTTTTTTCTGATCAATAACAGGGGTCTCCAAGAGCCTCTACCAATCTTCTCCCTTTAGAATCAAAATTCATAGTCATGCACAGACCTCACGCACAAACTTCGATAGAGTCCGAGTCCTTTCTCTACAAGAGCTTTCTGATGCTTTCTAATGAAAAAAATTTTCTTCTGTCATCAATCCTTCCACTATCTTTAAATAAATGTTTATTGTTTTAACATGTCACTTCATTATGGCCAGCCAAGGTACAAATGTCTATTAGCAAATGAGTTTTCTAACCCTGTCTATACTGGAAATGTTGCTTCACTATTGTCTCTGAGAGGATATGATCCTTCAGTTCAGAAAAAATTATGCTGGCAAAAGACAAAGTTGGAAAAGGCAAACAAGTTGTCTATTTGTAGTTTATTTTAGCGTGAGCTGTAGTAGTTAGCTACAAAACCAGTTTTGGCAAGCACAAGCTGTACTTTCACAATGGCCACACTGGCACAGCCTACCTAGTACTGAAGGGGACAAGTGGCAAGCTCACTCTTCAGTCATGAAATGAGATATCGATCATTGTCTGTGAGCATGCACATGAACCTCGGTGTGCTATTTGTTAATTGTCACAGGAGGCTTCTATGGGAAGTTTCCGATCAGCAGGTTGGAGCCAGGTCATGCAGCTTAGTTTGCCAGTCTAAATCAACAGTTCACGAACAGCTTAGTTTGTGCAAGTTATCTGGCACCTAGACAAAAGTCAGATGGAGAGGAAACAGGAGTCCTTTGTGAAAGTCTCACAAACCAGAAAAGAAACTAATTTAATCAAGTACTGTAGAAAATAGTATGATCGGTTCCAGTTTTGAAAGCAGTGTTATTGAACCATCTACACAAATATGAATCCAGATTTATATAGTGACAACTTACTAGCCAGCTTTTGCAAAATCCTTGTGCCATTTAAGTAGTTAATTCATTTCTTTAGGTATCAGGGCCCCAGGCAATGATAAGACAGCTTGCGAAAAGGTGGCTTGGACAGTTTGGATGCTTGCCTCTTGGTAAAGTATTGGTAGGAAACCTATGGTTATTCCAGGTGAGGTGGCCATGCATACTATGGTTAACGTAGGCTAGGACAGTCAGTTTCTTGATGAAGGGTAGAGCTCCAGGAATCCAGGGGAAAAGGGGAAATCCTGCTTCTCCTTTTGCCTGTGTGAATAGAACGCATCTCTCCTTCCTGTTTTGTAGCAATTTGATGTGCATTTTGATGCAATTTCTGTACATCCATTTCCAATATGATAAACAAACAAACATAAAAGTCTTTGAGTAAAAATATAACCTGAAAAAAAAACCTTGGCCAGAGGTTGTACCCTGCAACTGACCAAGGGCACTGAGCAATACCCAGAAAGGTCTCTTCGTCTCAGCTTCTACCTCTGGACAAGTCACAGAATAACCATTATCTGGCTTGCTACTCATTTAGGCTTTTAACAGCTACATTGTGCAAACCCAGGGAAGAAGCAGTAATGATATATGGAGATAAATTAAAGACTGGGAACAGGAACAATTCTGGTCTCTGTCCCCCCTCCTTTTTTTCCTCTCCCAAATCACAAAAACTAATACCAGAATTTTTAATGGGGATGAAGGGGTAGCAAGGTAGCAACTGTGACAGAAAAGTGACTCTTACTGTTTCCCGTTCACAAAACCTTTTAGCACCTGCAAAGGAGCCTGTGGGAATTTGGTTTGTTTGCATGGGAAGTGACCAGGGACCGCGCGAATTTTCCGTTGTTACTTTGCTTAGCACTGTGAAGGAGCTGCCAATTCTATTTGAGGCTCCATCAATGCTATTAATGTTGCCAGTTTGGGTAAGCTGAGTTTATCTCAACAGATAGTCCTCAGAGCCTGATAAATTTAAGAGCCGATGCTAGTGTTTGAGAAGTAAAGTTACGCCCACAGTGCCAAGCCAAAATAAGATGCAGATAAGTGGATCCATTAAAAACATTGGCTATTACCACTGGCAATATTCTGTTTCCTCTTTCAGTGTTGTCTTTATTTGAATAACAGCGCCTTTTACTGGAAAGAGTAGATGAAGGGTTTTTTTTTTAAATTATTTATTTTTTTGCATTATTCATTCTTTATGATCAGCATGTCACAAACTGTGGCAATGGTAGTAAAGTCTACTTTAGTTTTAACTTTCTGATACTAGACGTGTCAGCACCTATGGTCGAAGCAGTGGTCACTTCCCACAGCGAGGGCAGGGAGCACCACACAATTCCAGAGGGCTACCTACTTTCACATAGCAAATTTGCTACAAATACACTGGGACACTGTTGGTGGTGTGGACTAGGGGAAGGCATTCAACCGTGGTACATGACTCACTGCTGAACCATCACATCAGCTGGTATTAGTTCTGCTACTTAACCCATATAAATCCTATTTAATATATGCCTATTCAAGTATATGCAGGAAGATGGGCACAGTGAAGATAAAATGAAGAAGAAAAAGAAGGATTATGCAGGCATCAGTGCTATGGGCCCTTGCTGTGACATGCACAGTGCATTGTCTGGTGTACCCTTATTCCAGCTGTGATACTGCAGGAAACTTTCCTAACTTTGTTCTGCAAACCTCTGCTACATGCACTTGGCAGCATCTTGCTTCTATTGTGGTTAAATATCACATTACACAACATGCCCAGGGACACAACGGAGCATCACTCACTATCAGAAGACAAGTATTAAATACCATGTGTGAAATAATAGTGAACTAGTACCCAAATAGAGTCTCACAGGTGAGGGAAATGTCTCCCTCTTCCTCTGGTGCAGGCATAGGCACAGCGGTGCTGCCTTCCTGCTCCTGCTTCCGTGAAGTGGCCCAAAAGCCAGCCAGTTCCCCATGATCTGGGAGCAGAAAGGCTTTTTCTCCCCTCGAAAGAAAGCTGAATCTTGCTGATGGAGGAATATCTTAACTCGGTCAGCAACTGATCATTTGAAAGCAGTTCTGTTTGCCCTGGAAGTTAATTTAAAAGAAGCTGCATATTTGATGCTGTAAGAAAGCTCGGCTGGTTAGTCCTCAAAGGGTACAAACAATGAGAGAGAAGGGAAGGTTCCTGTTGTGCTATGGCAACTGTCAAAAAACTGTGTACAAGTTAGCAAGATCAAGCGTTTGCCCAACCTCGGAAAGAGCAAGTAAACACCACGCTAATCCCTCCGGAGCTGTGAGATACAAGGGCTGCCAGGGCATACTGCTTTCGTCAAGAGATGCAAGGAGTCAGTCAGGATTTGTTTCTCTGCTTGTAGTTTGTTTACTCAAGGTGCCTACGCTCTGATTGTTCGTGCTTTACAAGGCTGCCCCGCGTGTTCCTTGTCGTCCAGCCGTGCTGACTGAAGTGCAAGGGAGCATAGCACTAAGGGAGAGGCAAGCTTCCAAAGGTCAGCTTCACGCTAGAAAAGTGCAGACCAAGCTGACAGCTAAGTCCTAAGGACCTGTAAGTCAGGGGCTGCAAGCTCTGCTCTTCTTTAACCATCAGACCTACCTGGCTCCAGCAATATGTTCCCAACTAACTATATGATGCTGAGGATGCATTTATAGCACACAATAAAAGCCCTTTGAGCCTTTGTGGAAAGTAGATAGGCATCTACGACCACTGCTTACAGGGCAGGGGTACCATAAGTGATTGGGTGCCTGAATCAGGGTTTCCCCATGGGCACCTTCATCCCTTTGGGATCCAGACTCCAAAGGCTGAGAGCTGGTATAATCCAAGACAAGCTCAGAATGATACCAGTTAGCTTGACTCAGAAATGCACCAGGACTAAATTTTATTTCTATATCCTCCTAATAATACAGAAAAAAAATTGTATCTCTACCAAAACCTGAGACAGTACTACAGACTCCAGAACACAGGCACAATTGCTGTTAGCCTCAGAAGCATAATTATTATCAGGCCATGTGAACTGAAGAAAAAACCCTGATTCTGAAGCATGGTTAAGCACTGAGGTGGACATCATCAGTGGTGCCTTTACTTTGAATCAAGCCAGGCTGGTACTGTGGAAGAAGAAGAAAGTCCTGAAGAACTGAAGTTGCAATGAGAGAGCCTGGTGACGCTGGAGAGCTGCTTCCTCATTTATCTGGACCCACCAGCATCTAAGGAGCAGTGGTTTGGTTAAAGTACCTTGGAATATGTTAAGAGAGTCTTGTCTCTGTGTAAATTGTTTAGGTTTTCTTGAAAGACAGTTAAAAGAAACCTGTTTCCTAAACCCTTACTCAAAATTTTACAATAAAAAAAAATCAAGATTCGTTCAGCAGAGTTTACTGGATATTAGCAGCAGATAGCGCCTGCTAAGCCCTGTGGAGGAAATGCCACTTCCACGGAGTGAAGATGTTGACATGAAACAGCGTGTGCGTGGGGGGACCTGCCCCCTCTGCTGTCCTGCTGAGCGGGACCAACGCACAGCCGGGGATGCGAGGCAGCCAGTGACAGGGCAGCCGTCGCCAGGGCTGAGTGGCCAGGACATCTCGATGAGGTACAGACAAAACCCAGTCTGCATTCCTGTGTCCCGCAATGTTTACAAATGTTTCCTGAGACAACAGAGGAAAAAAAATAATAGTTTGGGTCTGTTAACCTGAAGGAAGTGACACAGACACTGCTTCAGTCACGCAATCATGTGAAGATGCAAAATCACGCATGCATGGAGCTGAGGAGAGCTGAGCAACTCTGTATTGAAAATCTGTCTTCAGCTGAGGGCCAGCCCAGAGAACATAGTGAGGAATATTCTTCCCGGTCTGAAACTAAGGGATTTTTTGGGTGGAAGTGCATCTCAATCCATGAAATTTCTTAAACTGCATTGATCAAAGTCCAGAATTTACTTTTCATCCCTTGAATCCTACGTCTTGTTGCCTGTGTAGAAAAAATTACGGGTTTGCTGTCTCAAGGGGAGGAGATCATGAAAAATTCAGAGGGCTCACAAGCATGTGGTAAGGCAGAGTTGATAAACTGGCTGCTAATGAACTGCCAGCTCCACGAGAAGGGAGTGAGTGTTCACGCTGCAGCCAGTGACTGCAGTGAGTCTTGCTCTGCAGTGCTACAGCCACCTCACATGGCAAGAGGAAGGTAGATGTCTCAAGAAAAAAATGAGATTTCAAAATTGTTATGGTTCTGATTTTTCTTAAAAATGTGTAAGTCACAACTACAACTGGCGAATTTTTACCTTCTGAAGGGAAGAGCCATCCTTTTTCTACATTTCTCTACAACATGGCAAGTAAAAGAGATCTTAGGTTGCATCACCTCATCATCACTTCTACTACAACTTGAATCCAGTGAAATTGGTGGAGGTTTTCTGCAGTAAAACGGCCAGAACTCATAATCAGGCTGAACACGCTGAACAAACAGTGACATGTTCCTGATATGACAAGTAATCCAGTTTATATTTCATTGTTTACTTTATAAGCAGGGAGAGCTTTGCCCTTACCAGATTTTTCCCTACAATTTTCAACATCAAGATGAATGTATGGCACTTTGTGAATGTGACAGCTGAGTTCAGTTTCGTTGCCCTTTATAGATTTCTCTGCTTTCTCTCTGCTTAAGGAAAATCAAGGAATGCAATAATTACTTATAAGGGATTTGCTTTTTATACTACAAATGCAAATGCACGGGATGACAGCTGAGCCTCACTGACATGGTGCCTGCTTTTAAGGCTTCACAGAACCGCCTTGTAAACATTAGTGGCATTTGAGTCATCTCATCTGCCTCCTCACAGTCATACAGAAACTACTGAAAGTCGAGGTAATGAGGGAGGTAGAGGAACCCTTTTGTTTATGATGCTGTCCACAGCGTTATAACCTTCATGAAAGTTCAGTCTAAATTAGAAGACTTATAGAGTTTGGAGAACTTTTTTATCCTGTTTCCTACCTATATAAAATAAATTAAAAAAAGACAAGAAAGCTTCCTTATAGGGCAGTCTAGATCTGAAGATCAAATTAAGGTCAATTCCTGTAAAGAATTCAAGCGTGAGCTACATTTCTCTTTCGAGTAGTTTTACTTATGTTAATAGTTACTGTGCCTCAGCTTATGAATTATTCATGTGCACAAGTCTCCACAAGACTTGAGCCTGCAGGTTACAAACTTGTATTAAACACTGAGTGGCTTAAAAGTATATTGATAAAGAAGTACAGAACAACTTCTAATTGGTGCTAAAAAGAATAGCAATAGCAACAGTTAATTATTGTGAGTAAAGATGGTTAAACAAACAACATCTACATAAGGAGAATGTAGTAAATATCTTCAACACATCTTCAGCATGCTATATTGCATACTATGCTTTTGTTTTATGCAGAAACATTTTAAGAAGCGTATGGCCACATTCATCCAAAGGAAAATACACACACATTAAGTAGTACATGTCAGGCAGAGCTTTTGGCAGAAGAATGATGACTCCAGTTTAAAATGTTTATTTTCTCTTTATATCCACCAGTGTGTTCTTAAGTCTTCTGAGCAAAGTGAGCAACAATTTGGGGTGGGGGCAGGGTTGTTCTGGTGATGTTTTTTACAGTGGTGGCAATTCCTGGTGGTTCCTGCAGCCTTGGTCACTAATGGCAAGCAGTGTCAGCCTTCAGGACCCCGGTCCCCACACCCTGCAACCAATGTGTGTGAGCATCACTCATTGCTGTATGACTGGACAAACCAGCATCTTCAACATGCATGAGGAGTCTCACCTGCCAACAGGATCCTAGGAGGTCCTGTCTGTATTTGATCCAAAGTTCCCATTAAACCGGCAGAGGCAGCTTGCGAGACCTGATGGTTTCTGCCGGTTCCCATAGCAGTTGGTCCACAGTCGCTCCCCTCTGCTTGTCGGGTTTTCCCGCCCATCGTTCTTCCCTCTGCTGAGTGCAGCAGGGATCAGGGAAGCAGGCGCCAAGCAGGAGAGCACAGTGCGAATGCAGAGGTCAGGCAGGGAAGGGCCAAAGTAACGGGAGCGTGAAGATGAGCGAGAAGGGTACATGTCAGGGAAGAACTGGAGGCAGCAGTGGAGGTGGGGAGGGAAGGTCCCAGAGCTCACAGGAGGGCTATGGGGCTCTGGCTGTCTGCGTATGGACACAATGGAAGAAGGCTGAAACGACATCTCCTCCATACCAGGGTTAAAGCTTCTGCAAGAGCTACAGGTTTCAGTCACAAATTGGTGAGGTCCTGCATCAAGTCATTCTTCTTCCATCTTGGCACTTGTTTGTTGGGTTTGTTTCAGATAACTGACATGTGGCAGACTCATCAAGTGTGAAACCTCTCCAGGAAAAGCTGACTGTGTGCATTTTGTTTTTATCTATATACCATATCTGTTATACGCTCTATGCCAAAAATTTAATACTGAGTAACAGGACGTGTGTTTTGGAATTGGAGTGAGCAGCAGAGGTTGACTGCACTTAGCAATGGCAGGTTGCAGCGGATATAATCCAGTCCTTTGCACTGAAAAGTTCATGTTTTTGAAAGGTAGCCACACTCCAAAGCGCACTGTGAAATTTCAAAAAAAGAAAGCAAACCTCAGCCCAAAGACAGGCTGTTCCTGTTTGCTTACTGAACTTGGGAGTATGAATGTGCGTTTAAAGGGCATTGCGTGCATAAATGAAACTCCTGAGGCGAGAAGGCTGTGGTGTGGTGGAGGAGGAAGAAAGCTGGAAATTGTTTCTCTGAAATGTGAGGCAGCGACACAGTGCAGGAGGGTGTCCTGGGGTGCAGGGTGAGGAGGCACTGCATCAGGGGTTGGGGACTGCTGCACCCACCAGCTGCAAACATCCCTGCCCCGCTGGCCCCAGCCAAGGGACCTCTGTTCTTTTGCTCCATATTTGCTGCTGAAGCCATTAGTTTTGTCTCTTGTATCTGTCCTCTTTGTCTCAGTAAACCCAGTAACTATCTCTCATTCTGTGCACCTTATGCCACAAGTTGAAATTTGTCCCCTGCCAGCTGGTGCTGTTTCAGTTGTTCACCTGACGATGTCTAAAAGCTCCCTCTGCCCCTGTGACCTGCTCAATTAAATGGTTGTCCCTGGACAGTAAGGACAGGCTTTAATGACATTTGGATGCTTTCTGCTGTGAGTAGCGGGTAAGACATCGGCATATCTGACAAATGATCAGGAAGGGTAGGACCTTTTCACCAGCACATAAGAGGGATCTGTATGTGCTACATCTCACTAGCAACATGAAGTAATGAATTGAGCTGTCCTGCGTGTTTACCATCAGGTTTAAAAGGTCAGGCTGGAGATGATGTCTGTGAAGGTGTTCAGAGCACCAAGGAGATCACCAAATTATAAGCATTGTTTTCCAGCATCTATTGTTGAATCAACAAAGCAGGCATCAACGTGTTCTTCACCTTTGCTGGTTGCTTTGCTGACCCCTCTCCTCCTCCCTGTGCACGTTACATGGACGCGCAGGGAGGATGTGAGCGCGTGGGGCATTGGGATGCTGTTTGGGAGACTGGCTCCACCACTTTGATTTTTCTGGCCTGGAGTAAATCACATAGCTTCCTTCCTCCAACCCTTCCCCATTTAAATAGTAGCATGTGTCTGCCTGGCAGATTATAGCAGTGCACTAAGATACCCCAGTTGCCTTCCAGCCCCTGTGAGCTATGGAGAGTGCATTAGTCCAAGTGAAGTATGACATTAACATGGCTTAGGGCTTCTTGGCTGGTTCTTCGATACCTTTAGATGACACAGCACTGAGGCATATACATGTACCCTGTTACATACGAGTTGTTTTAACCTTTCTCACTTTTGGACCCCTGAAACATTTCAGAAAAGGCACAGACAGCTTCACAAGTGCCCCAGATGTAGTTTCTGTGTATGCGAATATCCTTTCCTTAGCCACCCCTTACAGTTCACATGCAGGTCAAAACCTCCCGCAGTAAGTACATTATAACAGGGAATGTCTTGTTTTCAGTGAGCAGACTGCACGCAGTGTTGTGGCTGTGAGCAGCTTAGCCCAGGCAGTGAGAGCAAGACAAACGCAGCAGCAGGGGCTCTGAGTAATGTTAGTCATTTGAGGTCCCCACGGCGAGCTGGCCCGGCCACCCCCTCGCAGTTGTGTGCACACACTAAGCAGAGGAAGGCGAGCTCAGGGCCGTAGACACGTACTGCTGCCACGCAAGTAAAGACATAGGCACAATGTGTTTACGTACCACTCCGCACAGCTGCCCTGGAGCTTCCAGAGACACCAAGTTGTATCATTATGTGGATCTTGGATTATATCATCCACCTTTCACTTTCCTTTCTGGAAACCTATATTTTCACTCAAATGTAGTTTGAAGACTGATTTTTTTTTCCTTTTTATCTTCTGTGTGATCTCTGTGTTGATGGGTCTGTTGCTTCTAACTTCAGCGACATTCAAAGTTGTGCAAGTGCTTTGCAGACATACAAGGAGATGAGTCTCTGCTTGAGTGAGATTATAATCTTTGAAGGCAGCAGCAAATACTGAGCATGTGGATAACTCCTGAAAGCAGGTCTGAGAAAAGCTGGTCAAAAATCACATTGCATTGGGAGCTAAGTGTTAAAATTCCAAACATTTCAAAACAAATTTTGTTCTCTGGGTTCTCTTAAAATGTCAGTAATGGTGGTTACTATTCTTTGTTCTTTCTGTGTAGATGCTGTCATGGTGTATCTTAATGTCGTCTCCATTGATTTATCAGAGACTGAGATTTTAGCATGTAAACATTTTAGTAGCTATGTTAGTAACACTATGTCAAAATATTGGATAAAAACAATTAAGCAACTAAACACTTTCAGAAAATAAGAAAAATCTTATTATTGTTGTGTTCCAAAGAGTTCTGTTTGGTGAAAAAGTAATTCTTACCAAAATCATTTATTGAGAGAAAGCCAACTGGCTTTTGCAGCTCATTCATCTCAGAGAGAAGGTGCCCTTCAACCTGTGCAATGCAGGGCCTTGCCCTAGGTTTGAGGGATGGTTTCCACACCGTGACTTGAGTTACTGCCAGGCAGCTGCTTGAAAAGGTCTCAAGGTTGGAGAGGCAGGTCCACCCCAACCCAAGACAGAGAGACCATTCCTACCATACCCAAATCCTGACTCTTTTTCCCTGCTTTGTAGTCTGTGACACAAAGCTCAGTTTATTCATGTGCATGGTTTTATTTCTGCCAGGGCATACACAGCAACCACACATTTCTTCATTGAGATTTAAGGCTCTGCCCATACATCAAATTAAAAAAGGTTTGGAAGCTAGTCCTTGGCCTGGAGGTTGAGAAGCAGCTTGGGCACTTTACACAGTGCTTGACCTGCAGCTCCTCAGCACCTCTTCTTGTGCCATTGTTATTCTACTGTGGAAGGATTTTTTTCCAGCTAAAAATGCCTGAAAAATGTGAGAGTTTTGCCAAATACATCTTTTTTTCTGTGATGGAAGGGTGGCAGCTGGTTTTGCAAAACCTGCAGTATAAAGTGCTCGCATGTGGAGGTATTTATGGGTGCAAAGCCCGGGCACAGGTTGGAGGATGGAGCAGAGGGAACCAGCCTGATACAATCACACCCATGCTGTCTGCTGGGAACTGGCCCTCGCACGTGGCCTCTCCCAAACCTTGCTTCAGCAGGATTTGGGAAAATTTTATCCAGCATACACCAAAACCCCACCTGGAAGCATGTTAACAGTTAAACAGCCTGGATAATTGGTGGGCCAATGCTCAAACCTGCCTCTAGGCCCTGTTTGAGCGGGTGGTGTGGATACTGGGATGCCTGTGCTCAGGAATAGGATGGGACTGCCCATGACGCCAGGTGTTGGCAGGGGTAAGGAAACTGTGAAATGTCTTTCAATAGTTGTTTATTGGGTTCTGTTCTAATTGCATTTTGGTTTGATGCTTCATTGCTGTCCACTGGATCTGATGTTTGTCTTTGAAAAATACTGAATTTCTTCATTCTGAGCCTCCTTGAATGCTCCATTTCTCACAAGCACCATGAGCTGGCAGGCAGCCTCTCCTCTTTGCTCCATCTCTTATCTTTAAGAAAAATACCAGTTTGCCAATGATTTCATTTTTTTATTCCCCTCTAGATGTTCTTTTCTGCTACTCTTCAGACACTAGGAAAGTGCTGCAGGGTAAACCTGCTGCCCTAACTCTGTATCACGTTGGAAAATAAATGGAGAATATGAATAGCGAGTGCCTTTCTGACAGAGAGAAAGCGGACCTGGCTCTAACAAGCCCTTGGCAATAGCCTCTCATTCCTTTTACCTGGCCCACTGCAAGCAGGGTGCTCTTTCTACAGGGCATTTTCCTTGACCATGCCAGTCCCATGCAAACAGACTTGCTACCTAGGTCCAGCGCTGCTTTACATTGCTATAGCTCTGTTGGATTTATATTAGTTGATGCTCTGACCTATTGCCCGAGGCAGAGTATAGCCAGGCTGCGTTTCTCATGCACCATTTAGATGATTTAAACATTTAGGAGTTTACATTAGCCCTCTCCTTTTGATGAATTCCTCATCTGCATTCAGAAAAAGAGCCTCATTACCTTAGGACAGAACCATTATTTATCTACCATTTATTTCTCAATATTTTGCTTCACGGTAATGTTTCCTGCAGCACGAACAGCCCCGAGCGCTGCCCTGGTGAGCTGACAAACAAATCTCAATGACCATGCTGCAGGGAGGAATGGGGGCTTCAGAGGGTGGATAGAGGTAATCTTAGGAGGATAATGTGGTATTTGATGGCACTTAGCCTTAATGCAACACAGCAAATCAGCCCTTTTTTTTGAAAAGGATCGAACAAGTAATACATTGTTAGAAGTCCCTTAACCAACACACTGCTTCTTGTCATTGTCATGAATCCTAAAATCAGTATAATCCTTAAAAGGCTTGTAATTTCTGTTTGGAAGCACCTGCCCCCTCTCACGGCACTGCAAGGTAATTTTCTCTTGCAGGCAGATACCAAATTTCCCTGGACCAGCAGCAGTCTAACGCTGTATCTACATCTAGTGGCTTTGCTACCGCATTGCCGTGGCTGCCAGGGAAGCAGGCGCAGCTCTGCGCTGGAGAGCGGGACGCGGGATGCTCTGGCTGGACATGCCCGGGAGCACCAGCCTTGCCCTGGCACACCGCTGGTCACCTGGGTCAGGCAGATCTGCAGCTACCCACGTACACGAACTCTAATGCCAACAGACGTGGACATCTCTGTGCAGAATGACACCACAGGAGTAATTATGTGTCTGCGCTGTTACACTGGTGACTTGCATCTGGTTTTCTTACATATATCAGTACCGATACAGTCATTAACTCAATATCACCTCTGTAGTGTAGTTAATATTCTCAGTCCATTCATATGTGTACAGCAAATGTAGCTGAAAGGGAGAGAAGACAGGCGGAGACAGAGACAGTGCAGCTTGGCTTCATTCTTCATTTTTATGTTCCAGAGAACGTTATCAGTAAACTGAATTAGAAGCTCTGGGTACCATCCCCTGCCTCCACCCTGCCTCCCAATACATCACTCTGGAAGCTTCTTGTTCCCCTTCCCACCTCTCTTTTCCACCCTTCTCTGGTGTAGCCTGACTGTGGTTCCGTGGCTCTTTGGGGCTGCTGTCGCCTCTTTCTGTACACTTGCATCACATGGGACACCTGTAGAGCCTCAAACATGGATGCAGTTTGGATGTGTACCCTCAGCAAGTTTGCTGATGACACAAAACTGAGAGGAGTGGTGGATACACTGGCAGCCATTCAGCAAGACCTGGACAGGCTGGAAAGTTGGGCAGAGAGGAACCTGATGAGGTTCAACAAGGGCAAGTGCAGGGTCCTGCACCTGGGGAGGAACAACCCCATGCACCAGTACAGGGTTAGGGCGGACCTGCTGGAGAGCAGCTCTGTGGAGAGAGACCTGGGAGTGCTGGTGGACGACAGGTTGACCATGAGCCAGCAGTGTGCCCTGGCTGCCAAGAAGGCCAGTGGGATCCTGGGGTGCATTAAGAGGAGTATGGCCAGTAGGTCAAGGGAGGTTCTCCTCCCCTTCTACTCTGCCCTAAGTGAGGCCCCATCTGGAGTACTGCGTCCAGTTCTGGGCTCCCACTTCAAGAAAGATGAGAAACTACTTGAGAGAGTCCAGCGGAGGGCTACGAGGATTATGAGGGGCCTGGAGCATCTCTCCTATGAGGAAAGGCTGAGGGAGCTGGGCTTCTTTAGCTTGGAGAAGAGAAAGCTGAGAGGGGACCTTAGAAATGCTTATAAATATCTCAAGGGCGGGTGTCAAGAGGATGGGGCCAGACTCTTTTAGGTGGTGCCCAGCGACAGGACAAGGGGTAACGGGCACAAACTGAAGCACAGGAAGTTCCAGCTGAACATGAGAAAGAACTTCTTCCCTCTGAGGGTGACGGAGCACTGGAACAGGCTGCCCAGTGAGGCTGTGGATTCTCTTTCTCTGGAGATATTCAAGACCTGCCTGGACAAGGTCCTGTGCAGCCTGCTGTAGGTGACCCTGCTTCGGCAGAGGGGTTGGACTAGATGATCCACAGAGGTCCCTGCCAACCCTGAACATTCTGTGATTCTGTAATTGTTGCTCAAGGTGAATGCACTACACAGCTGTAGCTGCCACTCCAGTTGTATCACATGTCTATTGGAGGGGGCACAAACCCCCTTGTCGCAGCCAAGGCTGTCTCCATCCCCGCACTGGAGTGACTTTCCACTCCTGTAGTCCCTTCCTCGCTGCCTGTGCTCCCTGCTCAAGTCTCCTGCTTTCCACATCAGCCAGATGCATGCAGCTGGCTTCACTCCATCTCGGTCTGTGGCTCCGGAGAAGACCCAAGTCCTTGTCCCCCCACTGCTGTCGGGGAGGCATGGTGCTGCCGAGCAGCTCATCTCCCAGCACCAGCACTGAAAAACCAGAGGAGGGGACCAGCTTGCAGGTCCTGGAGCACTGTCAGTGCCTTGTCCAAGATGTTCACCAGCACACCCCAACTGCCTGCCAGAGCTGCAGCAGACATCTTTGTCTCTTTGGACAGCAGCTCGAGCTCTGCAGTGTGTTAAAAAGCCCCTCGTTCTCAAGAGCTTCTTCAGCGATGGGGGACAGGCTTTACTGGAAGCGAAGCTGAAGGAATGCCAGATGGACAGCAAGATGCAAACGCCTGGCTGAGTAATTTTTATATCATTGTCAAATCCACGCATTCAAACAGCAGGAGCCAGACCCTCGAAATCATGAAGTTGGCACTAGCCTGGGATTTATTTTTAAAGCCATTTGTGCGTGTCTCTGTATTTCCTGTGCAGATTCAGAGGAGGTTTTCAAGATTTTTACTGCAGCCACTGGTTGGGACTTGGCTGTTTAATTCAGTTTGCACTTAAGCTGTACATACCAAATGAGGCAATTCTCCTCTGTAGATAAAACCCAAATTTCCTATATAGGTGATCAAGAAACAGGCTGGAGCTTCTGAAGGCCTCTGGAGTTGGTCTCGTAAAAGGTATTACCCCTATCCACAAATCTTGCATTTCTTCAGGTTAGTCACCAAAGAAAGGTGCACAAAATTTCCCCATGGAGGTCTAAGTAGCTCCTTCTCTGCACTGACTACATAAAAAATCCAGGTGCTGCCTTTAGAGGGAAAGATTTTTTCTATATTCATCTGCTGTAACTGGGCTAGTAAGGAGGTACCCAAAGATTCAGCATAAATCTACAGAGTAAAAGTAAGTAGTAGATTCAGCAGCTGCAGATAATAGCAGAAAAGATGGCCAGAAAATATAAGTTGCATTCCATGTTTTTTCAAAATTGAGGTATTCTGAAATAAAAATTCTCAGCCATTTGTCAATATTTTGTCAGTTGGTATTTTGGTAATGTCAGAAATATGTAATGTGAAGTATAGTGCAAGAGGCACCTAAATATGATATAAAATTAAAAAAAATAAATCTAAATGATGAAGTAAAAAAAAAAAATCCAGTATTTGAAAAGAAAGAAGAAATGGGTTTGTTAAGTCTTCTTTTCCTAAGAAAAATCTCCCCAAGTTAACTGAGACCCACAAAACTTTGTCCTTGGACACAAGGTCATTTTACCATTGAAATGTGTTTCATAAAAAAAAAAAAAAAGACCGAGTCTGATTGGTACCAATAAATATAAAATCCTACAGCCATTACAAGGCACAAAGAGGAAAGAGTCATGAAATACAAAATAGCTTCAATAAAAAAGAGAATTGAAGCAACTGCATTTATCTCCACCGAGGTCTCCTTTTTCCTTCAAAATCCCTGCAGGGTAGAGGTGGAGTGGATGCATTCAGACAACAGGGAAAATTATTAATATCATCCTTAACCAAATTTAATGAGAACTATCATCAACTTCATTCAGTACAGCCAAAATAATGAATTTATCATCAGCAGATTCGAGTGTAAAGAGTCGTCTGAATTTTCCAAAAAGAGTCCCTTTCCAGTTCACCCTCTAAGAGATCAAAAGGGCCCTCAGCAGCCAATGAAACAAGCAAGTGACTATTCAAAATAAATAGGACTCAGCCCCAAATACTGATCATACGGGGAAAAAAAGGTGAGGCGTTGTTTTTCATGATCTCCACCCCTTTTCCCTACCCACCCCTGCTCCAAATGCACGTGTTTAGCTGTAAATTTGTAACCGCACTCTTTTACGCATATGTCATGTTTGTCTGGAGATGAAAGAGTTTTGAGGAAGTTCTGTGTCAATCAGTGTTATTAATGACGTGGTCATAAATCTCACTGTCACAGTATTTACCGAGTAAATAGGTACTCACTCTCTGTGTGACCTAGAGGAATATTTTTCCAGTGAGGAAATTGGTTTGAAAAAAATGGTCTCATCTTTTTTTTCCGTTATACCTCAAAGTCATCCGTGGGGTTGGGCACTCGTTCAAACATGAACTCAGACAATCTCTGTCTTACAGGATCAGTAACACACAGGTTTCCTAGATGTATCACTTAGCCTGAAGTCCAACAGATTGTGCAAAATGGATGTACTTGTTGGTTGGACTGGAAAGAAAAGAAATTTATGTATTTTTCCTATAATTTCTGTTTTTAAAAAAGTTATTTTACTATGTTTATCTGTGCTTCCAAGTAACTCTCAGGTTTGCCTGGAAAGAGGCCAGTTTCAGCCATTAATTGTACCCTCTTTTATCAGTATTATCGGTAACTCGCCTCAGTTTCCTCTGCTTCAGAGTCACCCTCCGCACCTTTGCCAATGCGACAGTGGAGCTGCACCCTGGCAGCGCATAGACACCAGTGTGTGGAGACTGGCTGGACTCTCTGAGAAGCTTTTTGGTGGAATTCAGGGTGTTAGAATAAAGCTGTGGAGTTCTAAACAGTTCCTGGTCCAGTCCTTGACTCGGCTGCTGGGTTGTCTCAGCTGAAATCAGCAGAGCTCTTCAATCTGGAGCTTCATCAGCACAAAGCAGAGGAAAGCGGTTTCTGGTGTGATCCCTGTGAAGAGTCCTCATCTTCTGAGCTGCTCTCCCGTCCTCTCATGCACCGCCCCTTCTCTCGCTAAGAAACCCCACAAGCTGCAATGCTCCTGACATGTTTGCATCCCTGTGTTAACACTGCTGCTCATGGATGCAATCTGAGCTCACTCACCTCTGCTGCGGTAGGCACCTTGGTTTTCCACATGTAATGGAGGTGTCCAGAGCACTGGATGGGTGCCTAGTCATCTTCTTTGAATAAATTAATCCATTTCAAAGAATCTGTTCCAGAGAGAGATTGCTACATCCAGAGAAGAAAGAGTGCATTACCTTTCCATGTGTCCATGCTGAGGAGCAAAATGTCACAGGGCTGTGAGACAAACATGGGCAGCAAGTATTTCAATGACTGGGTAGGAGCTTGGAAGCACAGTTATGGAGGCTGCCCCTTCCCAGACTCATTCATCAGCCTGAGCTTCATCACGTTGGGTTACCCCACACCTTTGTGCGTTTCACCTGATTTTGTGAGGGTTCTCCAAAAGACAAATAGTCTGTCTTTGCAACAGGATCATCTGTCATGGTCTCCATGAGCTCCACTCACTCACACAAATCTTCTGTCTTCTTACGTGTGCGTAAGTGTCCAAGTAGCATTTCATCCCCTGAATTCAAAGTGGTAAGTGACTAAAAGAGGCCCAGCTTTCTCCCATGTAGCTGTAAGCACCTAAGATGTGATGCTTTTCATCTTTTCGTCTCAGACTTTCTGCACAATCAGGTGAGAAGGGGGGGGAGGGGGTGTCATCCATATTAAAAGAGTAGTAAGACTATTAACTTATATTTCCATTTGAGAATGTCACCCTCAAACTTCTATTTTTAAGGGTCTAGTTTAAAAAATCAAAGCCAGAAAATGCCAGGACAAAGTTGAGAGCAGTTCTGCCCTTCTGACTTTTCCTGAGGTAGGTTTCAAGGTACGTAGGCTTCTAAACCTCTTCCCTTCTGAGAGGATATCCGAAATGGGAATTTCAGGCCATCGTAGCTGGCTGTTTTTATCAGCCTTCTCAAGATGTATATCATCTCTGAATAAACAGCCATGTTTCTCCTGATCTATAAAAATTCTGCTGATGAGGCAATACTACTAATCTAGGTGTTAAACATGTCTTCCCATTTTTTGCAGAACCGTACAATAATTTAAGAAACAAAGGGATCAGTTCAGGTCATCTGGTCCAACTCCTGCAGGACTCAAGGTCAGATCCATCTTTGACATGCTCAGGGACGCATGCAGTCAAGTTTTGAGTGTTTCCAAGGTTGGAGAACCTACTAGAGATTTTAATAGATTTCCTGGTTTTTCTGCTTGCTGACAAATCATCCACAAGTTAATGTATGCCCTTGGCTCTCACATAAGCATCTCTGTGCCCTTCTAGGGTCACCTCTTGATGTAGTGTTTCTTACTTTAGACATATGAGCACACTTTTCCTTCCTGGAAGCCAGCTGGATCAGCCCAAGACATAAGGTTTGCTTGACCCTGTTGCTCATCTAGGCTGCCCCCTCTTCCCCCCCTGCCCTTAGCCCTGCCCTGTTTCAGTGAACTTCAGCAAGAAGTTGCCCAGCAACAGAAGTTATGCCTTTCTCTTTTGGAAACTATTTAGCACATTTGGAGTGCCACCAGAGGCAGATAAGTATTAGCCGTACCTCTGAGAAGAATCCATGGCTGCTAAGAGCTTTTTTTGTCCATGGATCTTACACAGGCAACACCACGACCCTGTTATTGCCTTGACAATGTTGGATATGTAACTGAGGCCTAGATTCAATAAAATCTGTCTGAGTTACGAATGTTTTGGGGCTTTTGTGACCTTGCATGGGACAAAAATGGTTGTTTTTATTGAATTGAAATAGACCATATTATCTGAAAAGTAGTTAAGGCATCATGCAGCATTAGTTGTTGCTCAAAAACTAGCACAGGACATTTTATAATGCAATGTAATGAAATGACATATTACAGTAAGTGATTTTGCTACTTTTTATTTTATCCTGTATATGAAGAAGTGACAGATACAGCAAACAAATTAATTTCATTTATTCAACAAAGCCTAATCTATAGTTCTTTTGTATACCTGTGTTATCTGTGTGATTTATTTATTTATGTAATTAATTCCAGGGCTGGATGTTAAAGAAGTCTTCATGTTGCAGATAGACTGTATCCTGGGTAAGCTCTATGAGTGCATGATGGCCTGCCATCTCTTCAGAGAGAAACAGAAGTACAACTTTAAAACAGACTGTGGTACCAGTTTTAATGTAGAAAAGTGTCTTATGAAGTACTCTGTTTTGACAGGGAGAGTAAAAAAAAAGTGTATTCTACCACTTCTTTATTAAATATAAAAAGAATATTCACAATAAATAGTTATTTGGTTGCTCTTAAATCAGAAATACATTAATATCAAATCCTACTTATTTCAGTTTGCTGGAAAATTGTCTGTAAGACTGGATTGTGATGTTGACATTGACAGAAGGTAAGATCTCAAAGCATGATGGTATGAGAAGCCTCAGAGTGGGGGAGGAGAGGGATATGACCTCAAAAAGACAATTCTAAAGAAGTTATCTTTTGATTAAAAAAAAAAAAAATCTGAAGTTGTTTCTTTTGTTTCCGGCTCTTTTCTGACTTCTTTTTAGGGTTCCCTCTGCTCCTCTCCCAGAAAGGCAGACTAGCTGCTCTCTGACCTCTCTCCAAAGAACCAGGGTGCCTGAAGGTGTTTAGTTTTGGGGCTCTTCTCTGCCTCATCCATCTCCCTCTGCTGCTGTCACGCCCTGGCCAGGTTGAGTTCGATTACTTGCATGTCATGGGTGGTTCTGATGCCGTCAAGTCACAGGAGCTGTTACAGGAAATGTGGCTGGAGAACACTGCTTCTGGAGAAGATAATTTTGTCTCAAAACAAATGGGGAAGATGGGCCTTGATGAATTCCCAGTGGCCATCCCAGTTTTGGACATGCAGAAGGGGGGGCTGCTGCAACGCGACGCGATGCGATATGGCACACATCTGGCTAACGGGGAAGGATGACAACACTGAAACTAGCATAGTCTACTTGGAGGCCAGTGACTAGTGGTGTACCCTGGGGATCAATACTGGATGCAGTTCTGTTTAACATCTTCATTAATAATCTGTATGATGGGGCAGAGTGTACCCTCAGCAAGTTTGCAGATGACACAAAACTGGGAGGGGTGGCTGATGTGCCAGAGGGTCATGACACCATCCAAAGGGACCTTGACAGGCTGGAGAAAGGGGCTGACAGGAACCTTATGAAGTTCAACCAGAAGTGCAAAGTCCTGCACCTGGAGAATAACAAACCCAGGCATCAGTATGCGCTGGGGGCCACCCAACAAAGTAGAAAACAGCTTGGCAGAAAAGGACCTGGGGGTCCCAGTAGGCACCAAGTTGGACATGAACCAGCAATGTGCCCTTGCTGCAAAGAAGGCAAGTGGTATCCTGGGCTGCATTAGACAAAGTATTGCCAGCAGATGGAGGGAGCTGATCCTTCCCTTCTATTCAGTGCTGGTGAGACCACACCTGGAGCACTGTGTCCAGTGGACCTGGAGCACCAGATGACCTCCAGACATGCCTTCCACTCTCAATCATTCTGTGATTCTGTAAAAAATTAGCGTATTACTGAATTGAACTGCACATAACCAATCCATCCAGGTATGTACCATGCAGCAGACAGTCCACTTGCATGAGAGATGTCTGCACTTGTATTGGGCGCATATCAGACCACGGTCTTAGGTACAGAGCAGTGCCACAGTGGGCAGGAGGCGAGTGAAGACTGATTCCTCAGCCCAGGAGCCATCAGCTCTGTCCAGGCTGTGCAGCACTTACCAGACAAAAATCAGTTTCTAAATTCTTCCAGTAGAAATTTATTCAACCAGCAAATCTCTTCATTGCTTTATTTTGTCCTTCTCTTTACACAGTGATTGAGAAGCTTTATTGATAAAGACTTACCCATTATTTCTGTTTCAGTAGCAAGAGGGACAGGCAGTCCTCTTAGCTCCATTTCTTGTCTCTGATCCCCATCAAAACAAGAAAGACCAAAAAAAAAAAAAATTTAAAAATCACTGTCTCCTGAGGCATGGCTACCTCAACACTTATTTTCTAGTTGCTTGGGACATATGTAGTTATGGTATACTTAACCACAGCTTTCTTCCAGAAAAAAATAAGAGGAAGTTTATTACCTATCAACAACCTGGTTTCCTCTTTCTGTCTCCCCACGTGCAAGGCTGGCAGAGATTTCCCAACCTGAACTCCTAAAGTGTATTGGGAGCTGGTCTATGATACATTGTTTATAAAATAAAATACAGATTTTTTTTTACCATAACAATTATGACTTTTTTTATCAAAAGAGAGACATTGCCAGAAGTTATTGTGCTGTCTGGCAACCACCTCATCCTAAAAACTTGCCTGAAGGGTCAAGTTCACAATTCTTCATCTAACAGAAATGCGGTTGAGGTCAAGAAGAGCTTTTGTGGTTTAGGGTACATGCTGTAGCCCTGGAGCAAAGCAGTAAATGTTTATATTAATTGCACTAACAATGTGCAAAAGAAAACATTCTTTGTAAAAAGAAAATCAACTCATGAACTCCAAAAGTTAATCAGGACTATTTTGGAGGTAAAGTTAGATACAGTTACTGCAGTTCTACAACAAAATAAATAGTACTAACCTCAGGCATTTATTATTATTGCACAGCTACGTAACCCAGTAAATCTCCTAAAATTGATAAGTCAACAAAACTCTGGAAAGAGTATATTTGTATTTCATTGGACAAAACCATCAAAATTACTTTACACTGCAGAATACTATAGAAGCTCAAGTTATTCTTTCACTGTTCAGTTCCAAAAATCCCTTAGATTCACTGTTGCATTTAAGACTTTCTATGGACATCATGACTTGATTTAAACATTTCAGATTTAAACTATGCTCTGTCCAAATCAAAGCTAAAAATAGACTTTGCGTATGTTTTGTCTCACAAGGGCAAGCAACAAATAGAACAAAGGGTTATTGAGTAAATATAGATTTTGGAGGGGGGAGTGGGTATAAAGGTTTCAGATTTTTTTAAGTGCTTTTATGACAGACTGACACAAACATTAAGACAATTTGACCCATTGTGTATCCAAACCCCAACAAAAAGTGATTTATGGCTTATTTAAGCTTATGGTACTGAGGTGGAAGACATTCATCTAATTCTATGGATGCTTAGAATAAATCAAAACTGATTTATGGATAGGACATTAAACTTGTTTTGTACAAAATTGAAGTTAAAAAAAATATACCTGTGTTTTCTCAGACTATTCTCACTAGCAAAATATTAGCCAGTAGGAATGGCAATAGATAGTGAAGGTTGTCTTCTACACAGCAGACTTGAACAGCTGCTTGGTTTGAAATGTTTCCCTAAATATGAATAATTGCTCTGGATCAAGAGGTCAAAGAATGAAATAATCATCAGCATAGCATAGCCAGGCTTTTGGAGGTGAATTATCCAAATCCCATTTAAACACATTTTCAGAAGATCTGATATTCCTTTCATAGCAGCAGCGAACAGGGTGAAGCCAAGGGGAAAACAAGCAGATTTTAACAGAAAATTCATGAAACTGTGGTTACTAGCATTCAGCTCAGACTGTAATTTACTATAATTTCCTTTTCTTAGATGCTGAAGAAGTGCCTTGTCAGAACTAAGGGAAATAGCTGACGGCACTTCATGTGTTCTACAAATAACAGCATGTAACAATCAGAACAATTAAAAGAATTGAATTTTTGTATGGAGTTTTATTCCGGTTTTATCAAGGTTTTTAAAGTGATCAGGACTTCACTGATATCAGAATTTCTCCCAAACTAACTTATCTTTATGTACCACTGTCATATGATTTGGGTTTTAATATTGGACCCTGAAGTTACGTGTTACTATCGACATGAGCAAAAATATACAGGATTTGGAAATTGATGTAGTTCCTAAAATCTGACTTTTAGGTCACAAATTTTATGGAATTTACTAATTTTTGCTATCTCACTAATCTTTGCCATCTCTATTTTTACAGTGTCCCACTGACAGTTTTCAGTTATTTTATTTATTTTAATTTGCTTTGTGAGGACATGGCAAGACTTAAAAACAGCAAACTACAATGTTTCTATCCAGACATCCACAAATAGCACAGACTTGAAAGCACAGGATATTGTCCTTAATTGGAACGGTTCAAAAAATGCTACAAAATTAAATGTCAGAGTCAGCTTTAGTTCGTTGAGACTGTACTCTGAAAGTTTCCATTCATCTTCTTTCACCTTGGTGATGGATAATGCTCAAGGAAAAGTATTTGCTAGGAAAAAGGAGGGGGTTTCTTTTTATTTTACTCCCTTCGGGGACATGAAAATTGTATTTCACTCTGTTCAGAAAAGAAATCATAAAGCATCTAATCTCTCTTGGTAAATACAATCCTGCTGAATTACAACCTCTCATCTAACTTCTGTGACTGTTTAGCATCCATAGATTTAAGGGTATTGTCCTCTGCCCGTTTTCAACACTCAGTAAGGCAGAGAAGGGATGTTGGCTTTAATCCGGTATGCATCCCTAGTTAGTTTTACGAGGCTGTCACAGACAGGACACAAGGGGCGAATACAACTCCAATGTGTACCAGGACTCAGGGATGAGCAGAGCCTCAGGGTAGGCTCAGAGCTGTTGTGAAGACTTTAGGATTGCTTTTTCTGCTGTTGTATTTGCAAACTCTCAGTTTTGCTTTGACTTTTAGGCTCAAATGTTTGATGTGTACCTGGCTTTGAGTTAATAAATATTTGAAATCTGACTCTTGAAGGAAAAGAAAAATGAAACTGAATGTTTCCTTTCTACCCCTTGGGACCAAAAGGATGGACCCTTATTGGGAAAACAAATGGGGACTTTTTTGGCTGAATGATGATCAAATCTCCCTTTCAGACTTTACCTCTCTTCGCTTTGCTACAGCACCAGGGTTTTCCCTTTCTGCAGGGAGGCCAGTGGGTGAAGGAGGGCCCCACCTCAGTGCCGGGACCTCCCAAAATGCTGGAAGTGAGGTGGGGGGAGTGGGGGAGAGGAAGGGTTCTGAGGAGTACTGTGATTTCAGCACCCTGGTTGTCTTTTGTGGAAAATCCGGAGGTAGAAAGGACAGAAGGAGATGCTTTGGTATTTGGCAAGCACAGGGTGTCTTTGGTGGCTGGCTACGTTGCTAGCTATTGTGTTTGTTTTTTTCTTAAAAAGTTTTTCTAAGAAGTCAGATGTTGATACTATTTGGCAGTGGGATGTGGAGGAACGAACAACTGTTCTGTAATGGTAGAGGGTACCAAATCCTAACGTAGTCAGAGAGGTACTTGCACTGGTGCACGCAATGGGAATACTCTGTGTAAGGCCACAAATTGTGCTGGCTCCCTGCAAGGACAGGGAAATGATATGTGTGAGGTGGTGACATGTTTTAGCCTCTGTTTTCGGGCAATTTAAATCCAGAATAGATTATTGTGCTACTCAGTGTGAGCATTTATTATGACCTATTGAATTGCATGCAAATATATATATATTGAGCTCTATGACTACTTAAGCAAGTGAGTTTCCATTCTCATAGCCTCCGATAAATAATCATAAAATTGTGGAATCACAGAATCATAGAATCATAGGTTGGAAAAGACCTCAAAGATCATGGAGTCCAACCATCAACCCAACACCACCATGTCTACTAAACCATATCCCGAAGTGTCATATCTGCACGTTTTTTAAACAACTCCAGGGGTGGTGACTCAACCACCTCCCTGGGCAGCCTATTCCAATAGACATTAAATCTTCCATTAGACTTTAAATAAGAAATAAATAAGAAAAAGGAAGGTACCCCTCATGGATATTTGCAGCCCCTGCACTGTCAGGAAGCTGCTCACAATGTTCAGATGTTGCAAGGACCAGAGCAGCTTGTGGATCCCTGAACCAAGCTGCAGAGGCAAAAAGAAAAAAAAAAAAAAGAAAAAAAAATCTGCTAGGTCCCTCCAGTCCAATCTGTCAGAAATTCCTTCTGGAGCTCAGATACTGATAATAAAGTAGGTGTTGCTATGTGAATCCAAGTTGCTGTTCCTACTTAGGAGGCGCAGGAGGATGCATTATCTTAATGCAGGCTTCAGGTCTTGTGAATGTGGCAAGGACAAAGCTGAGCTTTTCTGGCTGTCGCTCATCCATGGGGAGGGAGATGGCCTATGGTCCTCTGCAGACTTCCCAGAGGCTTACTGTCCCTTCAGCCAAAGAGTTGTGGTGTTTAATGACCTTCTCAGCCCAGAACACTGGGCATGAATTTGTTTAATTTCAGCTGCCAAGAAATAATTTTACTATGTCTCTGCTTGTCAGATCAAAAAGATCCTTTCCCCAGAATCAAATATTTTCTTCCTATACTGCTGCCTGTTAAGTTACATTTCAGCATTTATTCCTGATAAAGGTAGTACGTTTTCCTCCACATCAGTTTTTTCAACCTCTGAATCATTATGAAGGTTTCATTCGAACTTCCTCCATTATCTCCATATAGAAATTAAACCAGGAAGAAATATTCTAGGAACAGATCTGTTGCGTGTGAGGCAAGATTGCTTCTTCCCTTGATCAGTTATCTGAGATGACATCCAATCATTCTGTGAAACAATACTTTCTAAAACAGTCATCCAAACTGTAGATATTATTGATAATACTTTACATATATCTGAATTGAAACACATTTTCTGGAACTTGAAACATTTGACTCTACAGTTTTAACTCCTATACAACAGAAATTTATTCTTATTATTTACTACCTTGCCAATTTTTATCATTTGCAAACACAGAAGCAATGATTTTCTATCATCTCAGTCATAGCAACAGCTTTAGATCAAGAACTGATACCCTGTTAGTAACTGTCTGGCTAATAGATGCCTCTCCACCAACAATTTATTTTCTGAGATCTGTCACTGAGCATGCTTTTTATTTATATGATATGTATTCTGTTAATTGGAATTAACAAGCAAATTGCAAGCATTTTGGTTAAGGTACTATGCTGTAGTAATGGAATTGTAAAAATTAGTTGTCTTAAAATACTATGCTGGAGTAGTAAAATTATATTGTAAAAATTAGTTGTCTTCTCTTTAAAAACCTGCTGCACCAAAAATAAGATAAGATCCTTTCATTGGATTTGCCTTCTGTAAACCCATGTTGGCTGTCCTGAATTATGTTTTCACTTTAATTATTTGTTGATAGATTAGATGTTGTTAGATAGATTTATTCTGTGGTTTGACCTGTAGTGGCAGTCCTCCATTCTTCTGGAATATCTTCAGCTTTCCAAATTTTCTCAGATTGGACTGGAGTGCTTCAGAGATCACCTTCAGTACTGAAGATGTTGGGAGAAGAAAAGGGGTCTACTGATTTCCAGAAGCTTTCAAAACTCAACTGGACAAGGCTTTCAGCAACCTGATATAACTTTGAAATCAGTCATGCCTTGAGCAGGAGATGGGACAAGATGACCTCCAGAGGTCCATTACAATCTAAATTTTTCTGTAAATGTATTTTCCATTTTATATATCCCAAATGTAGGGGGTCTTCCCTGAGGGAGGGGAAAAAAGGAAATAATCATATACCTAAAGACTATGTCATATTGCATAAAGTTACTCAGATAATCATAAATCTGAAATCCATTAATTTTTGAATTCTTAACCTGACATGTTAAGCATTTTCATGTATTTTTCACACAAGGAAATTCTTCTCTGTTCTAAGTGACTTATGAGAATTAGCATGCTGATATGGAAGATTTAAGCAGAAAAAGAAAATTGGATAATGCTGACATTAGTAAACCTTTCATTGTTTCATTGGTGGCTTGAGCTGAAAAGGTTTCTAAGAATCCTTTGGTCAAAATTAATAAGTAATTGAATGTCATGACACTTGACAGTTACGGATGCGATGGACTTAACACCTCTTCTTTGTCAGAAAGGACAAGTGGAATAAAGTGAGGGCAGCTTGAATTAGCCTCTGAGTTGGAGAAACACATACATAACAGAAACTTCAACCAAATGCGGCAGCAAAACACAGCACAGCTTATTGCAGATCTTCAGTGCTATAGGAACACGCTTACCCTGGCCTACTGAAATAGAGAGCTGTGGAGATCCTGCCTTAGCTCCTCAGCTCCATTTCCACTCGAGAATTAATTCAGAATTTCCATTTTATATTCAGTGCAATGAATCAGTTTCTCTGCAGCTATGTCTGAGAGAAGTATTGTGCCTTCTATTTTTAGGTGCGTTAAAATCAATTTGCTGTGATTAGTGCTTCTCATTTTCTGAACTTCCTGATTTCTCAGCTAACGACACTTAGTTTGCTAAGAATACCCAAATGTTAGAGAGCAAAGTGCATAAAGCTGTGATGTAAAGTCAAATTCTGCTTTCATTCGTCTCACTCTACACCCTTTTTTGTCCTGATTTCAAGACTCTGACTCCAGTCACGCACCTGTTTGACTCAGGCTGGAGGATGTGACACAGCATTAGCCCACGCACCATAAATTGTTGAAGAAAAAGTGGCCGAGTGGGATTTCGCATGCTCTGTAGAAACCTTCCACCCACCAGTGTCTCCCGCAGCAGAAATCTCCCCTATCCTGCTGAGGCCTTCTCCAAGGAGCTATTTCAGGGGAGCAATTTCATTTGGTGTAAATTGCAATGCCTGATTTACTACTCTAAGCTAACACATGAATTCATATTGAGCATCACTCTATTTAAAGGACCTGTTATTGACAGATTAATTTAATCCTTCCTGTGCCCATTGTTATGTGCCCCACGAAATGGTCTACCAGAGGGACTTCAAGTCACTCCTGATGGCGCTGAATGAACTCCTTAGGCTCCTACAGCCAATGCTGCATTAGTGCACATGAGGATCCCAGCTCAATCAATGGGCTATAAGACAGTACAAAGGTCTGTAACCATGCAGTCACTTGTTAAAATAGGGAATTTGTGCTTGAAATTGTGCTGAGGGCAGAAGGTTAGTGTCTGAGTTGATTCTAATCGCTGAGCCCTCTTGAGCACTTTGTCTCGTTAGCCAGGATATTATCTGAGTCATTATGTGGTTTTCAAGGCAAGATCAGCTCGCAGGACTGAACCTTTCCCTGTTATATACACCCAGGAAGATGTCTGAATGCAAATTCATTTTAATGTTAGGCATCATCTTACTTTTTTTAATCTAATCAAATTCACTTTTCCTTCTTTCACCTGAGTAGGATTTTTTTGGCTCTTGGAAAACAATGCTTGGATTTGTTATCTGTGTTCTCTCCAAACATCTGTGTGAACAGTGGACAGACTGTACTAGCTAACAATAAAGTTACCACTATTACAAATAATTTCTGTCTCCTTTTCCCTACCAGAGCAAAGACTTTGCCAAATATTGTTCCTATTTTTCCAATCTCAGCTTGAAAAATGCATTTCTTTCTATTTATCCTTACTGTCAAAATGAATTCTCAGCTTGAACACTGCAGCCGCTTCCTTATACTTCATGCCTACTCATCTGAATACCATCAATACTCTCTGCACCTCCAACACTGTCTCCTGCCTTGAAACGTTGCTCTGGCTTCCAGCCTCCACGGAGCTCATTTTTTGTGATCTCAGGTCTCACTGTACTGTGTTAAGCTTTCAGATGTGATTGCTATTCACAGCATAGCTTGGATTGAGAGCCAAACCAGCACTTAGCCAGCTTTCAGAGACCTGAATTGCAAGTGGTGAACCACAAATCTCTTTTCCTCTCCCATCCTGCCCCTCTGCTCAAAAGCCCGTACTCCTGAAGACACCTAAGGTGACCATGTAGCACCTAGAGACTCATTTCTCTTCCCTCATTCTGCAATTACTCCGAACTACCCCATCTCAACAGCAACTTGCCTATCTTTGGACAATCCCCTAGTCCTAACCACAGCACTAGATCAGGGAGTCTTCTAGCTCTCTCCTGTGCCTTGTGCAATTTGTGCTCTTCACTGGGGAGTGATAGTAGTTTTCACCAGGAACAGGAGAAAACGACTCCCACCCCGTTTTCTACACCATAACCAGATACTTAGGGAATTCTCACTGAAGGTCAGAAAGGTGGGTTTGACACTGCTTATTTGCCCTCCACTCCTAGTGAAAAGGAGAAGGGAGAGACTGAATCTTTTATTCACTGTTCATGGTTTAAGCCATTAAACCAATATCTAAATAGGGGGGCCAATACTTTTTACACTGCTGAACAGTCCTCATACTCTACATCTTGGATGGAGGCAATCTGTATTGCCTTCAGGGCACAGGTATCGCATCACCCAACTTGCTACCACCTACCTCCTTCCCTGAATCTACACCTTCACCCCAATTTCAGCATCTACAAATTCTGCTGTGTTTCAGCTGATGTGATTCAGGGAGTGGGAAGGATGAATGGCTTTTATTTCACATTGCACTGGCGTTTCACCAAGGGATATGGCTAGATTCCATTTCCATTATCTGGTTTGGCCATTATCTGAGATTTCAGATGGAATCAATTTATTGAAATTATATTACCTCAGCACTCAGTGGTTACTCACTGCCTTCAGTGGGAAATTGTTCAGATAATCCATTGGGGCATCATTTAAAAGGACCGTCTACAGTACTCCTGCAAGTGATGCAAGCAGTGTTGGATCAGCATGGCTAATGGCACCAAATGGGAGGCAAATTTTTTGTTGAAAAGGGTTGAAAAAGCAACAATTTATTTGACAGGATTATCAGAAACACACTGCAGTGTTCTTGAAACTAATCCTATTCTCCCTTCTTTTGATCTTTACTATTTTCCCTATATCAGGCAAGCTGGAGGGATCAAATGTGTTTCAGGTTCACTTCATTCTTCATACTTTCTTTATCTGTATTCTACAGTCTCACATAAAGAAGTTAATCTTTTATTTATCTGAAGAATATTTTATATGTATTATCCCATAACAGTTTTTTCTGCCACTGCAATAGTGAAAGCTCTATTGGCAGTAACATTATGAATATATTAGCCTCATTTTTAAAAATATATTTGCAAAAATATAGTATGGATTCAGATCCAATACTCAACTTTTCAATCACAGGGCCATTATTTTTTCTTAACAGTATTTTTACGAAGATATTTGAGAAAGGACAAAATTAAGCTGGGAGGAATTTCAGAAGGAGTGTTGCAAAAAATGGTCTCCTAGAGCAGTGCAGAAGATGATTACAGAGACATCTATAAATACGTAAAATGGGAACCAGCAGAATTGGTTTAGAGGGTCTTCATGCCTACTCAGTGCAGTATGCTATTGAGCTGAGAATATCTGAATGTAACTTTGCACTGAAGAGATCCTTAATATCACCATTTAGTCCTTCTCTATTTTCAAACTCTGTAATGAAAACATAATCCATATGTCCTAAAAGTTTTACTTTGATGGTCACAAATTATAGAATCATAGAATCATAGAATGTTTTGGGTTGGAAGGGACCTTATAGATCATTGAGTTCTAACCCCCCTGTCATGGGCAGGGACACCTTCCACCAGACCAGGTTGCTCAAAGTTTCATCCAACCTGGCCTTGAACACTTCCAGGGAGGGGGCCACAGCTTCTCTGGGCAACCTGTGCCAGTGCCTCACCACCCTCATGGTGAAGAATTTCTTTCCTCTATCTAATCTAAATCTACCCTCTTCCAGTTTAAATCCATTACCCCTTGTCCTATCCCTACATGCCCTTGTAAAAAGTCCCTTTCCAGCTTTCTTTAAGTACTGGAAGGCTGCTATAAGGTCACTCCGGAGCCTTCTCTTCTCCAGGCTGATCAGCCCCAACCGTCTCAGCCTTTCCTTGGAGGAGAGGTGTTCCTTCCCTCTGATCATTTTTGTGGCCATCTGTGGCCAGGTCCATGTCTTTCCTTTGCTGAGGGCTCCAGAGCTGGATGCAGGACTCCAGGTGGGGTCTCACCAGAGCGGAGCAGAGGGTCAGAATCCCCTCCCTCAACCTGCTGGCCACACTTCTCTTGATGCAGCCCAGGATATGGTTGGCCTTCTGGGCTGCGAGCGTACATTGCTGGGTCATGACGATCTTCTCGTCAACCAGTACCCCCAAGTCTCTCTCAGCAGGGCTTCTCTCAATCCATTCTCTGCCCAGCCTGTAATGATAGCGGGGGTTGCCCTGATCCAGATTCAGAACCTTGCACTTGGCCTTGTTGAACTTCATGAGGTTTGCACGGGCCCACCTCTCAAGCCTGTCAAGGTCCCTGTGGATGGCATCCCTTCCCTCCAGCATGTTGACCGCACCACGCAGCTTGGTGTCATTGACAAACCTGCTGAGGGTGCACTCAATCCCACTGTCCATGTCACTGAAAAAGACAGCAAGGATCCCAACACTGACTGCTGAGGAACACCAGTCAAAACTTGCACAGGGACTGTCTGAGCTTTGAAAGTCTTGCTAAAACACATGCTTTTCATGAGCATTTATTATTTTTAAAAGAGACCAGATCTTCTTATATCCATTATAGAAATTAAAAAATTCTATCAGTGATGTTAATCACAAGCCTACATGTATTCTGGGTGAGATTTTTGTGATAAACAGTGCAAAGCACACATCCAGATACTGTCTTTGGTTTATTAGTAGTATTAGGTTGATAATACAATTAGAAATTCTTTATACAACCCTTTAATTGTCTTCTGGAGGCCATTTTGGGTCATGTCATACCAAGTGAGAAATGTTGCTGTAAGCTGACCAAAACAATTAGCTCTGGAAAAACTGGTTGGTGGCACAGAGGAGCACAAAAATGGTTACTTTTTGGACTTAAAATCTAAGAAAAATACAGTCAAAGAGTGTTCAGGGAAAGATTAGCAAGAAACTCTGTATCAATCTGCAGTGAGAAAAGAGGAGAAGGCTAAACCTTTAATTTTACAACATTCCATATTGCTGAACAGTGCCAATGACAACACCACTTCGTCTCAAAGTGGGTCTTAAAAAAATGTTTGGCTGTCCCAGAAGAAATAATTACTTTGAGGTTTGTGATTATAGCTATTAAAAGTGTATATTTATAAAGCAGAATAGTTGCTTTGTTGTATGCTAGTGAACTAGACTGTACTTAAATAACAACGCACCTTGTTGTAAATGAAGAAGTGGCTATTGGCTTCATCAGTTTCCCCATCTTCTCATTGAATCTCCCTTGGAGACAACTCTTAGGTGTCTCAAGACATATGCACTATAGCCGCTGCTACTACAACAGCACTGAAAAGTAGATATTCTCCAAGCTAGTGTTTAGCTACCATGGGAAGCACTGAAAATAATTCAGAGCTCACTGAGGCCCAGCTGTGCTGAAGTGGTGGCTGTCAGTGGTGAGGACCACCAGCTAACTGGCTGCTCCTGGAGGGGCTGCAAGTGGCAAAGGGCTGTGGAGCTTTAATCTTTAGCACAAAGTGATCTTATCTATGTTCCATACAGTTACCTGCTATGAAGGAGCCTCTCTTTAAGTGGGAAGGAGAAGTTCTTTGGTGGGAGAGACTTTAGGGAGCAAAGAGGAGAAACTCCACCAGGCAGCACATCTAGGGCAGTTGGGGGGCACTGGCCTGGGAAGAAGAGGTGTGAGCCGGGGCCTGGAAAACCCCGGCTTAAGAGGACTGGGGACCTGGGTGCTCATGGGATTTGGGATGAAGCTCTGTTTCTAGAACAGTAGGGGAAGGAGCAAGGGATGTGGTGTGATCAAGGGGTTTGAGAAGTCATCATGAGACAAGGTACCCCTAATGAGGAATACAAATGGTAAGCACAGGTACAACTACAAAAATGTTTGTCTTCCTTGCCTCTAGCCCACATCCTCTTTTTTGGTGTCTGGCATATGGAAGTCCTGTTTTTAAAAGCTTAAATGCACTTGGCATAAGGGATGAATTGATCCTTATGATGCCCCTCAACTTTCACAACCTTCTGATGATATTCCTCTCAACTGACTCTTAGACATAACAGGTTCTTACTAGCTTAGAGGGAAGATCAGGTTTTGGACTAACTAAGGAGAAGAAGAAATGCTTAGATCACAACTGTCAGGAGAAGCCTCTGAAGATCAATGGTGGATTTTGTACTGTTCAATATACTCAGAATTAGCCTGGAATAAAGGCATTACTAGTGAGGTGAAGGTCTGCGGTCCACACAAAATTATTCAGGGGGTTCAAAATTAGAGCTGAATGCAAAATGCTACTGAAGAAGTTCACAAGTTTAAATGGTAAAATGACAGATGAAAATCAATGTCATTAAATGCAAAGGAATTCACATGGAAAAAATATCAATAACTATACATGCATAGTGATGGATTCCAAATGAGCTGCTACTGCTCAGAAAATAAAGTTTTGGAGCTGTTGTGGCTGGGTCTCCTGAGACATCAGCCCAGTGCTTAGCTGTTATTGCAAAGGCACAATGCGTATTAGGCTCTACTAGAGAAAAATGAAACAGGGAAAGTAATCATGGCACTTTTCATCTCGAATTTTTTATGCGTTTCTTGTCATGCCATCTCAGGAAGACTATGACAGAACTAGGCTTATCTACGTGCTAGATAACCTTCACTATTCAGTTGTTTTAAACATAACAAATGTCCGAATGCTTAGGAGGTTACTGCCTCCCTTCTGCAGCAAGAAATTAGCCCCTCGGTCACTGTCACAGCTGGATGAGAGTAAGTCATCCCACCTTGCCTCTTAGCTGGAAGGCTAAAGCTTGTTCACGTTAAGGCTGAAGTAGATAAAGCTTGAGGTGGCAAGTCCACCCAGAATTTGGGAAGTTCTATTAACAGCAAGAACAGATTTCCTCAGTGATTCAGTGTGGTACCAGGGATACCAGTGTTGGTTAGTGCTTCTTCTAGTTGGTTTGTTTTACATCTAAGCAATACAGTTTGTACTGATAGCTGTGCTGGTTAGGGTAAGGAGCAACAACCTTGAAGTCCGTTCCTTCTCCATGTATTTTTTACTCTGGCCAAAGGTGGTATCTGTTATGCTCCCTTTGCCACCTTTGGTGACATCACAGGTTTAGCAAGGAGACAGTTCAACCATCTTGCAATCATGAATCTATTTTTCTGAAGCAAGCGGATGACTTGAAGCATCTGAGTTCCTTTTAAATGGTTTCAGGACAATGCAGCCTGAGATCTTGGTGGCCACAGTCATCTCAGGGAAGATGGATCTCTTCTCCTCACGCCACTAACAACCTCCCCCCAGACGCAGCACATCCCTTCCTCCTCTGAATGTGAGATGGGCAACACTGCTCCATAAATCTCATTAAAACCAAACAGCAGGACAATTTCTGTTGGGTTCAGGGATTGCCCTAAAGGAAATAGTTGACATAAGAACATCTGTAATAGCAGCAATCCACGTGTGAAAGGGATAGTATATTTTTCTACCTTTTCTGCCTCTTAATTTTAGTTTTAGTAGTCATCTATTGTGATACTCGATTCAAGTAAATTTGTGCCTATAAAGAAAAGCATCAGTAAAAGTTGCAAAATAAATTTTTTTGAACTTCAAAACATAAAAACACAAAGTGTGAACTATTTTTAAGGTTCTGAATTTCAAAGTCAGCATGAACTGTGCAGGGAGAACAGGCCAGTCTGAAATGAAAAATATAGACAGGCTTGTTCAAGCTGAGTAACTCAAACCCAAAAGCCACCATGAAAATGTAAGGCTATATGGTTTGCTGGTGAAATAGGAGTAAAGGAAAAATTCTGAATTACTTTTTCTTCTGGCCAATCTCAGGAAAACAAGGATAAGCTACAAATTACCCCCATAACAAATATTGTTCTGACATGTGATTGACCATACTAAGAATTCCTTTGGAGGTAAGGTTAAAGGGTAAACATATGGTATCAAGTTGGAATATGGTTTTAGAAAGACTGGGAAGTCGGTCACCCATGGCAAGTTTATCTCCCTGTTTGTACATGCAATTGAAGTGGTAACAACTCTTGTCAATTTATCTTAAGTTTCCTGATATCTGATAGCTTTTTAAACCTCAACTATGGCAGTCATAGGATTATGAAAAAAAACCCCAAACGTTCATTAAAAAACAGAAATGTGTAAGATTTATGCCTTAAGAGAGAAGCCAGAATTATGACCAAAATGCACTCTGAAAATAGCAGAAAGAAAACAAATGGACTGTCACAACCTCCTGTTTTGATAAAAATCTCCTAGTTAAATTGTTCATATTATTTTTTTGGTGGATGACTTGACTTTTGAAACTTTGGTCCTGGCAAAAGTCCAAAAGGATAATTCTTTAAACAAAAATCAAGCTTATCTGATTGACTGAGTAGCAGAAACTTCCTCGAGACTGGAACCAACTTGCATAAAACTCATTCCTTATCTTGCACTGGATGCATGAATTGCATGGCAGAAAATGTATTGCATGTGTCGGAACAACGTTTAGGGAAAAGCTACTGAATGAACATCAGATTTCCTAATGGCAGTTAGGCCAAAAGTAATCTAAATATCACCAGATCATGGCTGGATTAACGGAAATCCCTCCATAATACTAGAATGTGTAACTTACTCTTTGTATTGCTTAAAATAAGTTGTATGAACACAGTTCACCCTTGGTCAAAATTCTTGGAAGCCCATATAACTACAAGAGAGCTGATTTAGTTCACCAGGAACACTAAATGACATAAAATGTAATTACTACACCCAGGCTATATTATATACAGCATATGCCTTCTATTTGATATGTGTAAAAGAAAATTGGCCTCCAAAGTGCCAACTGTAGATGCGATCAAGGCATAGTGATTTCAATGCAGAAAGCTCTTGCACTGGCCAGTGCAGTATGAATAATATCTCAGGAAGTTCTGCAACCAGATATGACTGTAACTCCTCTTTTTGGGTCTAGGTGTCTACTTCTTCTCTTGTATCTTGTGACCAGATATATTATCGCTGATCTCTGGGTGATACACAAGCTCCATTTTACCATTTTTGGTGTTGGGACTTTGGAATGTCAAAACCAGGCAACACTTGAATAGGATATATTCAGGGTGGGGACACTAATCCCTGCCATATGCTGACTAGGCTTTTCAAAAACATTTTTAGGCCAAACATTGACCACAGTTTTTTGTACAATAATAAGATGAAAAAAAAGCATGTACTCACACACCTGGCAAAATGAAGTCATGGGCTGAATTTGAGCCCCAAGGCCATAGGTTTTTCCGCCCTTGTCATACTTCAAAATTAGTTGGGATTTTGTATTTAGCAGATGGAAATTAGAAGTCTAAATGCCACTTTTGTTCAATGATTACGAACCTTAGGTAGGCACTCTGAAGTTTATTTAGATACCGGCAATAGGATTCTAGTGTGCAAATGTAAATTAAACTTTGTTTCCATATTTTTTTATCTGTCTCATTTAAAACTATAAAAATATGAAAAGGCTAACTGGAAGCTAATTTGTTCCTAGAAGCCAGTCCTGACCAGAAAAACAGGATTTAGGTTACTGTATGGCCCTAAATTCACTACTAGTACTCACTTTAAGAGGACGCTTTGGGAAAATATTGCCTGTATTTGTTTTTCTTCTAACCTTATTTTTTTGCCTTAGTTTGGTTTTCTACTTTTTTTTTTTTTAATTGACACAGGCACTGACTCTGTGTTGTTCAATATGTATGGAATGATATGGAACAAAGACACTAGAAATTACAGCGAACATTACATTGCCTGCAATGCCAAAAAAATTCTCCAAAAATAAAAACGTAAAAGTTCATAAACTGAGATTTACTTTGCATGTCACTGATCAAGAATAACTCGGTGATTTGTCTGCCTGGGATATGAGAAAAAAAAAGAAAATAAACCAAAATAATATCTCTAGGGCATAATGTGATATAGCCACTGTAGCTGAAACACACTATGGAATAAAAAGGGAATTCAGGTTGTGAGTCCTTTGTCATTTTTAAATTTGCTGACATCTCATTATTTGCTACAACCAGTCTTCCGTTACAGGAGTTAAGGGGATCACACATATCAATGTAAATGTTCTGCCTATAAGGTCATACAGACTGTGCTGTTTTCCTGCGAGAGTCTGATGGGGACTGAATGGTTCTTATGATGCCTCACCCAGTGCAATGTGCTAATGGGAAACTGAAAGGTGTTAGCATGTCCCCAAAGCAAAAAAGAATAATTCAGTCATTCTTGGCAATGCCCCAAGATGGTCTCCTTTCTAATTAATCTGTGCCATTCTTCAGTCTCCCTAGGGATTAGGGACTCGCTGATTCCTGTCAACGTTAATATCGCGAAGGGAGAAATAGCCTCTCCATAAAAAGTAGAAGAAATCACTGCAGCAGAAATATTTAAGGCCAAACTCTGCACTCAGTTACTCTTTGGTAAGGTTATTACAGATTAGCGCTGATTAATGATAAGTGGAAAACGGCTCATCTTGGTTAAATAACGCTGGCCTGATTTTCAGTGCTGTGGAGTCATTTTCGGCTGCAGACGTGTAAGACTTCTGCAAAGGAACGTCCCAGTTCTCCATAGTATTCTTTCATTTGGAGTTGGATTTTTTTCTTGTATTATATCATACACTTTTCCTTCCAAATTCTCTTTTCCCTTGAAGTTCGCTGTATGGAAAAAATAAAACTGCTTAATGAAATTTTTATTATGCCAGTGCACTTTGCATGGTGAATTTGGGTCTTAAAGACGAATCTGATTTGTCTCTGTAGCAATCAGGTGTAAAGGCAGTACGTCGCTGTGCCTTTGATCCCAGATCATCAGCAGTCTCAAGGTGACATGGCTTATCTTGCCTATAGAAAGCGAGTTTTGATTTGAGGACTTGGAGTCCAGCATTAAATGCACTGCCACACATGCAGTGAAATTACAGCACTGACAGTGCCTGGCTGCAGAAAAAGAGGAAAGGTAACAGTTGTAAAGGATAAAGTGTGGGGGTTTGGTGGTTTTTTTTCTGATTTTTTGGGGTTTGATTGTTGCTTTTTTTAAAAAATGAGGGAACCACTTGAAACTTTAGTTCTTCAACAGTGTTTTAAAGTGATGATTTAATAAGGCTTTAGTAACATGGATGTGAAAAGAAAAGCAGCCACTATAGACAGGAGCAAACCGTAGTTAAGATGGATTTTCTTTGGATTGAAGTAGGGTATTCTCTTTAAATATAGAGATGGTGTCTCAAGTTGTTATGAGATATCCATTGGAATGTGGAAACATTTTAAATTTGCAATTATTTGACATCATTCATTAAATCATAGAATCAATTCCTAGGCTTCGAAGGGACTGGAGGAGGTCATCTAGTCTATCCTCCTCTCCTCGTGGATATCTCTGTCAAGCCACCTCTAATCATGCAGGCTCCACAAACCTCCACATAATCAGTGCTTCACTACTGTGATGATTAGAAAAAAAGATTCCTAGTGGCAAATGAGAATTTTCCTTGTTGCAACTTCAGCATGTTATTGCTTGCTCAGCTCACTGTGAGCACACAGAACAGATTCTTCCCTGCTATGCAACAGCTTTTTGTATCTTTTCTTCTCATCCCAAGCAGTCCATCTTCTTTTCGCAGGGCAGAGGTTTCCAGACTTTTCATCATTCTTGTTGCTTTTTTCTGGTCTACCTTCGGGCATGTCTCCAAGTGCAGAAGCCAAACTTCCAACACAGTATTCCAGATGGGGTGTTCACATATGTTGAATCTTTTGGAGGCTAACCTCCTCTGCAAACAGGACCTTGCTGCTCCTGTAGCAGCAAGACCCCATGGTCTCAGCCTGTTTCCTGCTGAAGCCTCTGCTCTGCATTTGCAGAACTGCTGCACAGCAACACGTTGCCTTGCCTATATTTCTGGAGCTGGTTATTTCTGCCTCAGTTCAGAACCTGAAATTTGTCTTCAAGGTTTATACAAACACTTTCCAGGATATGTTACAGGTCCCCGAGGTCGGATTCTCAGTTCACAAGTAGCAGGATTCCCAAAGCCACAGAAATTTGGAAATTGCTTTTTGAAACACGCTCATCAAAAATGTTGGTGAGGGGCACAAAGGAGGCAATGACAAAAATGTGTAACAACACAGACTTGTGCTTTTGCCTTTATTCAGCTGAAATGTCCAAAATCCTCCCTGAAATACTACTTAGGTAAAACAGTAGCTCCTTGTACCTGGTGATTTTTCACACATTCCTCAGCTCAAGGACATAGCATTTCATCCTACTCTAAGCATGCTGAAGTGGAGTATTTACTGTAAGGTAACACAGGAAACAATACTAGTGATAAAATAAGGTAACATGAGTAGTTGTTTGGCTTGTATGGGCAGCCACTGCAACCGTCTTATGCCATCACACCTTTCGTTAGGTTAATGGGAAGTGAGATGCCGCAGGAACTCCATAAGTAGGAGGCAGAAATGACCTGGGGCTTTCCATGAGCAAAAAGTCAGAAAAACAGGTGGATTGCTATATAGCCAGCAGAGATGATTTTCCTTTCTTTTGACTGATTTACAATGATCTTATCATATCCACTTACATTACAAAGACTAAAATAATTTTATATTACTCTTTAAGATAATGAAAAGGAGGTCCAGTGCTGACTTTGAAGCTGTTTACATGTGAATATTCTTATCTGTAGATACCATAAAGTTACCTAAGTGATGTAAGATTTTCTGCCCTAACAGCACCGTGTTAAAATAGCTCTTCATTTTGTGGGGTTTTTTCTTCTTACTTTTATGCTTGCTTTCATTAATTATCTATACAATATATTGTATATATCTATTAAATATATATACAATTGGATGCATACATTTTTTATCATTACATTATGTGCATTTGATATGCCATAGCTATATTGCATTGTTCTTTTTTTTTTCATTGTAATGCATATTTAAAATACGAAATACAATGTATTTTATGTACTACTAGGAAAACTATAGGAACAGATTTCACGAACCTTTTGTATTCTGAATTATGTGTGGGAGATCAGCCAAGGAGGTGGAATGAAAGAACAAGGTCTGAACTTGTTCAGCTTTACAAAAGAAATACATTTCTTTTTAGTAAATGGAAGGCTGAGGATTTCTGGGGAGGAAAAGGAAGTCTCCATCCATATTCAAGTGTCTGTGACTGGCTGTTGCCAGAGAACTGAGTGTAAACGTGCCAGAAGGACAACTGCAAATGCCTGGTGATCCTTTCAAACCACCCTCCAGGAGCTGGCAGTGTTCACCAGCTGATAAATGCATATCAGGTTTCTCGAATAGCCTCATTTTTCAAACGTGTGCACACAAATAATTTCAGGTACATCTCCTTCATAGACATAAATGTATTTTGGCGACATGAGAATTTCACTTCTCTTCTTTGGAGCTTTTCTTGCCTGCCCAAACTCAAAACTTGGATCTTTTCAGATATACTGACCTGTCAGTCTCACCTCTGTGCCTGGGAAGATCATGGAACAGATCTTCCTAGAAGCTCTGCTAAGGCACTTGGAGAATACGGAGGTGGTTTGAGACAGCCAGCACAGCTTCACCAACAGCAAGTCCTGCCTGGCCAACCTAGTGGCCTTCTATGATGGAGTGACTGCATCAGTGGACAAGAGAAGAGCTGCGAATGTGATCTATCTGGACTTCTGTAAAGCCTTCAACACAGTCCCCAACAACATCCTTCTCTCTAAATTAGAGAGATACGGATTTGACAGGTGGACTGTTTGGTAGACAAAGAATTGTTTGGAAGGTTGCAGCCTGAGGATAGTGGTCAACGGTTTGATGTCCAAATGGATGCCGGTGACTCCCGCAGGAGTCCATTCTTGGTCCGGTGCTGTTTAACATTTTCATCAATGACATAGTGAGATCCAGTGCACCCCCAGGAAGTTTTCTGATGACACCAAGCTGAGTGGTGCAGCTGACACACCAGAAGGACACGATGCCATCCAGAGGGACCTGGACAAGCTCAAGAAGTGGGCCCATGGGAACCTCATGAGGTTCAACAACACCAAGTGCAAGGTCCTGCATCTGGGTTGGGGCAACCCCCGCTATGAGTACAGGCTGCGGGATGAAGGGATGGAGAGCAGCCCTGTTGAGAAGAACTTGGGGGTACTGGTGGATGAAAAGATGGACATGACCCGACAATGTGCCCTTGCAGCCCAGAAGGTGAACCATATCCTGGGCTGCATCAATAGCAGCGTGGCCAGCAGGTTGTGGAAGGTGATTCTGCCCCTCTACTCCACTCTGGTGAGACCCCACCTGGAGTCCTGCGTCCAGCTCTGGAGCCCTCAGCACAAGAAGGACACGGACCTGTTGGAGCAGGTCCAGAGGAGGGCCACAAAGATGATCAGAGGGCTGGAGTACCTCTCCTATGAGAAAAGTCTGAGACACTTTGGGCTGCTCAGCCTGGAGAAGAGAAGGCTGCAGGGAGACCTGATTGCAGCCTTTCAGTAACTGAAGGGGGCCTACAGGAAAGATGGGGATAATATTTTCAGCAGGGCTTGTTGCGATAGGAGAAGGAGTAATGGCTTTAAACTAATGGAAGGTAGATTTAGACTGGGTACAAGGAAGAGATTTTTTTACAATGAGAATGGTGAAACACTGGAACAGGTTGCTCAGAGAGGCAGTGGAGGCTCCATACCTGGAAACATTCAAGGCCACGTTGGATGCGGCTCTGAGCAACCTGGTCTAGTGGAAGACGTCCCTGCTCACTGCAGGGGGGGTTGGGCTAGATGACCTCTAAAGGTCCCTTCCAACACAAAGCATTCTATGATTCTATGATTCTCCTGGGAATATACAGGTGTCAAAATCAGTATGGCCCATCCCACACACTCTCCTGTGCATGCTGTCCCCCGTCTTCTTTCTTAGTCGTTGGGAGCTCATCTTCCCTATCATTCAGGCCCATAACACTGATTTTCTTCCACTCCTTTGGATCTGTGTATTGAACTTGTCCCTGAATTTTGGTGCCTCTCTCTGCATGTATAAGATGGATCTTTTCCACCCATCCACCCATATAAGATTTTTAATGTTTTCACACCTACTGTATCTCAGGTACTGTAACAGCGTCATATCTAATACATTAGTGACATCTTGGTACTTCTGTAGCCTTCCTCACTCCGCCAAAAATTAATCTCCATCACCTCGTTTTTATATTTTTAAAACAAAGACTAACTTTACAACACAGATTTCAAGGGTGTGGATGGACAGAGGCGCTGGGCTTTTGACTCATAACAGTGCCAGACTGCAAAGGTATCTCCACATTTCCTGTGCCTGAATACCCTTTAAACCTCAGACCATAGCATAGCCCAAACGACCTCCTTGGGATACAGGATCCTATGGCATCCTGGGACGCTAGGGAAGTATGGAGGGGGTGGTGAAGGGAAGATTGATCCACGGTCTCCTGTGATTGAGATTCCAATACAACTAGGCTTGAAGGCTCCAGCCTTCCCTCACAGGGTCTTAACACCAGTCCAGGCTTGGGGAAACCCTGAGTGGACTGAAGAGCCATGGTCAGGATTGAACCCAAACAGGATGTGGTATTTTCCCTGGGCTTCCAGATGCACAGCTGATGGTGGCAGGAACTGCAAGCTGCTGTTCCAGCAGATGGATGGGAAAGATTTCCTTGCCAGCAGGGTCGCAGCAGGAGGCAACCACCGACAGCAAGTTAAAACTCAGCTCCACTGACACTGGACAAAACTCCTTCCTCTTTCTCCTGTGATGCCTCCATCCCACCTCACCAAGACTCCCTAGAAACACCCTGGAACTTGCCCTGTTGCTCATTAGATGCCTCGTAAGTGTTGCCCCAGGAACAAACAGGTGAGCTGTCAGTATTAACAGCAGCAGAGTATCGGCAGCTGCAGTGCTGAGACCTTGAAGACCTCAGAGCTTGTTGAGTCAAACTGGATTTTTGTCCTCTATTTGTAGAGCCCATAGAGCAGCTGAGTCCAGTTTTGTGGCTGGGTTCTTAGGCACTATTATAGTACAAAAGATAACTACTATTAGTAATTACAGTGTCCCAAGGGAGTGATGGCATGAGAGCTGTAGAGCAGAGTCATGCTTTGTGTATACTCTTGCAGTGCTGGTGCTTACAGTAAATCCACACCTATGAATGTGAGTAGCTTTGATTTCCTATGATTCGCCACATGCCTGCTTCTTCCCAGCCATTTGTTGTATTGCTTTATTTCCATTTGATACAGAAATAATACAAGAACTACATTAAATTGCTCTAATTTTGTCCACCCAGACCCAGACTCTTCAGAGACAAACTAAAAGCTTTGCTGCAGCAGTGCCAAATGAGCACAACCAGAGGTAGCTGAAGCACCGGTGAGGGATAGATAAGGAAGAGAAGCTAAGAGAAAGCTAAACTTGCGCCATCCCAGGATGCTGAACAGAGCACTTAAGTAGTCAGGACAGTATAAGTTCAGGTATGATTTAATGTACACTGAAGAAAGTTGCCAGATGTCTTGACCTTGAGAATAAATCCCCAGACTGGCGTGTTTTTCTGGCAGAGAAGGCAGTGCTAACTAAGAGGGAGTCTGTAGCAGCAACAGCAACACCTGCCTGGATTTGCTGGTGGAGCAAGTTTCTGGTTTACAGTCTCTTTTCTGTAAGCACAACGCCCCTGGGACTTTTTTTGTTGCTTTTCTTTCTTACTTTAAATGTAGTCTCTTCTCACTTTCCATTTAAATGGAACATCTTTTCCAGTTGGGAGGGTTTTTAATATTTGCAAGCAGTTTTCATTTGTCTACAGAGAAAGCCACTAGACTAACACATTTCATGCCAAACAGATCACTCCTTTCTGGGCTGCTTTGGGACTCCAAGGAAATGCTAGACATCAATAAGTGTAGACAATACCAGTGTGTAGCACAGTTTTTCGTATTGCGATGTAAAGGCAGATGATCAAAAACATCACCTGTCACATCTACCTTTCAAAATCTTCCCCATAGGCCTACTGTTTTTCAAAGGCAGCCTCTAAACTAAAATTCTTGGTACGAAGGGGAGTTCTCTGCAGAAAATATATAGGTATAATTCCACAGAGAACATTATTAAAACAGGAGGGCATAATAAGCTTTTTAAAAAACTAATGTTACCAGGAAAGACCAAGGATTAGCTGCTGGATAAAAGAAGTGTTGAAAACACACTTGAAAAAGAAACTAATAATGAACATCTATGGCTATGCACATCCCTTACACTTCCAAGCAATGAAAAGCTTTACAAATTTAATCAACATTTCAAATAATTCAGATATTCCTCCCTCTATTTTATGTATTCCCTGTCTGGAGAGCACAAGGAGACAGTGTTTCCAGAGCTACAGGAGTAGCAGTGCCTTGTCACAAACTCATGAACTGCAGTGCAGTTATCCACGCTGCTGATTTTTCAGAATGGTCTCTGATTTAATTTTCATCTGAATCAAACAGAAATCTTCTAAATTATCTTCAGGAGTGGGTGGGGTATCATCACAGGCTGGGGGATGCCACCCAATGGCAGTGTGCATGCACTCTCAGCACTTTGGAGAGAGCAGAAAGTACAGGCACGGGTTTCTCTTTGCCAGTCGGCTACAGTGCCGAAGCGTGGTCCCAGCATCTTTAATTGAGTTGTGTTGGGATGGGGCAGAAAGCACTGTCCTACAGCACCACTAACTTACTTAATTTTAAAGTGCTTGCTGAGATGTTTCCTGTAATGAGCTATATCCAAATTGATGTTTCACAAGGAAGGAACGTGAAAAAAATGCTACATTATAATGGTGATACTCACCAGGCAGCCACGCAGTGAAGAGGCCGTGTAGCTCTCACCTGAACTGATCTTGGATGGTAAGAACAGGCCATTTCCCATGCTCAGTAGCCCAGGAAAGTGGGACAAAACTCAGACTAGATTTAGAAGCAAATGCAGCTGCTGGGAAGGGCTGTGGCTGGTGGCCTTGGCTGCTGCTCCCCATCTCTTTCTGGCCCGGGGGGCTCTTATGGGACCAGGTGCCTCTGAGAAGGAAAAGAAAGGCACAAGGCATGGGCAAGCTGCAGTGGAAAAGTAATTTCATAAAAGAAAGAGAAAGGGAGGGATTTTCAGAAGCACTGAAGGAACAGGAGTTTTCCCCACGAGCTAAGAAGCTGCTGGCTCAGGCCCTAAGTCACCTCCAGAAGGAGATGCCAACCACCTGGCAGGTCTGACCGACCCTGGGAGCAAACCCAGCCGCTCCCCAATATCGGTGCTTGAGCAGCTTGTCATACTCTGAACTTTCCTAATTTTCAATATGCAATTGTTTCACTACTGAAATGGAAGGACTAAATGAAAAAAAATATCTTTTGAAAGCTATAATTTTCCATCTGGTAGGAATACACCGTGCCTACAGAGCAGAAAGTGCTCGTCTGGGGCAAAGCGTCTGGTAGATATTGAAACCAGCCGTGGTATTTAGTGACATCTACGGACTATCTTTGAGTACTACATTTTCTGGAAACTACGTGTATCTCCCTGTGTCTCCAAACGGCAACCAGAGGTTCGAACTCTAAACCACTACTTCCAGCCGCGGCGGTAAATCCTGAAGTCTGCAGATAGACACTTCCATCTCTACAGAGACTGAGAATTGCAATAGATCTTCATCGGTGGAAATAGCTCCATGCTGAGGCACTACTTTATATTTAAAATGAAACATTCTGAGTTACTTAAATATTGCAAGTTCGACCTGAGCAGAAAATTTTTGCCATAACTCTGTTTACATCCTTTTTCTCCCATGAAATTACATGCCATTCACCATTTGTGGTTTCTTTTCAAAAAAGTGCCGTGATAGTCTTAGGGCATTCTGACAAAAATATTACACTGGCAATTTTTTCATTGGGATGAACATAAAAATAAATCACTTCTCATAAAATGCTAAAATGCTGTGGCTGATTAATTACTTTTTGCTAAAGCTCAAACTGCAACCGGAAGAATTTGGAACTGCACGGGCATGCTACTGGGCTAAAAATTCATATCCAAATATTTGCTTAAGCTGCATCCTTATAGAGAGTCGCTGTTGCCTCACCTTTGAGTTGAGAAACCAAGACTATAAACGTAATGGTCTTGAGACAGAATGTTTACATTTATTCCTGTAGTAAACAATAATTGTTAGGTATTTTGTTACACAAATCAGATGTTATTAACTTGGAATCTGTTCCTACGTTAGACACTGCTGGGACAAGATTGTAAGGACTAATCAGCATCCAATCTATATCTACCCTACATAATGGATATTTAAAAAATCACAGTATTTTAAGAGTGTTTCCATGGGCAAAATAAAGAGCAGTAGCCCTTAGATTTAAACCCAGTGTTATCGGTGCTTTTGCTGTATGACTGCAAGCTGAAGCCGAGCGTCCCTGGGTGGGTGTCAGTGGTGGCATCTGCCCCTTGGCAGCTGTGGGTGGCCAGGCCATCCCCCCGAGCAGTGTCCCTGCCTGGATACGTGCAATGGCCCAGCCTCCGGCGGGTTTGTCCTGGGCTGTGCTCACCCCTCTGCAAGGCACCACGGGCAGGGGGAGACTTATTTACTCCATGCACAGTAAATATAGGGGGGTGCAGACAGAATGTGCTTGATCACATTTTAGAGTATCATCTAAGCTATGCAATAACTTCAGGCATTGTCAGTTAAGAATCAAGACCCTTGTTCATGCATTTCTCATTTGTATTCTATGATTGTAAGCGAATAAACTTCAGTTTCTTCTTAACCAGCATTTCTCCTCTTTCAATCTAGCTTTGGAGAATTGGGAAAGCTGCTTTTAGTTTAATTTACCCTTCGAGTCCCCTGCCGTTGGTATTTCTAGGCATCAGCCACTTGGGAAGCAGCTGCTGAGCTGGAGGACCAGTTCTGAACATTAGGTAACCTGCAGCCTCGTACCCCACTGCCAGCTACTCCTGACGGCACGGGAGGAGTTACAACGGGCATTTCAGGGCGAGAGGGAAGGGTGAGCACTGTGCTGCTTACCCTGAGTGGTGCGGGGGGCTTTTTGGGGTCCTGGCTGTTCTTGGCACAGGAGTGCAGAAGCAGCAGGTCACAGGCAGCACAGGCGTCAGGGGCCACCAGTGCCTTCCTTAAACAGACCATTGTGGGAGCCAGCGTGAACAGAGTGTGTTCTTCACAAGGTATGTCCCAAACTGCAACGCCTCTACTAAAAACTGCTCCTTTCCTCCCACCCAAACCCGCTTGGCATTACAGAAATGAATGCAAAACCAAAGACCTTTGGCCAGACCGTTCTGCACAAAAAATACTCTGGAGATTTAGCTCTTGTGACAGGTTTCTTTCAAACTCAGGATTACTTTGCTAAGAAGTCATCCATGCTGGAAATGCAATCATGTCCATGCTCGGAGGCAGGCCCTGTGTGGGAGAGAAACACCAGGGTGGACTGAGCAGCAGGATGAGCTGTGGTGCCGTTGTGGGACCTTGCACCATCACAGTAATTGCATTGCCAGCACCCGCGATCCTTGGTAACCATACCAGGGGCTGTCCCTGCTAGGAAGTTTACTAGTTAAATAGAAAGGACTAGAAGAGGCATGAAAGAACCTTGTAGTCTAAGGTCTCAGAGTAGGTTCTACATAAGACGACTAGAGCCAATATCTGCACCCCTTTCCAAATTAAGTGAGGGATGTCAGAGCATTTCAGTAGTTCTCATCTATCTCAGCTGTGGAAGTCTCCTCCAGAATCTGATTTGGGTATTTGATGAGCAGCCTTCTTCTGGCTATTGAAGAACCTCAGGGGAGAAGAGGAGTAGCCCTTGTACCTTGATCTACAAAAAAATGGTGTGAATTTTGACACACATCTGTGGCGTGGCAACCTCAATAACCAGCTCTGCTGACAGTTCATTTCTCAGTACTGGGGAGTGGTGGAGGGTGACATGCTTACTTGTTTATTTGCTTTATTTTTAAACGCAGACATGTTTTTTAAACATTGCCAGTAACCTTATGCTGCTGGGAGGGAACCCAGTGCCTTTCATTCCTTGAGGTTTTTGGGTTCACAGTTATTCTGCTGGTCTCTGCAAAGCATTTACTGCGCATGCTTATGGCCTGGGTGCTGCTACAAACATATTGTTGATTAAATAACCCCATTCCATTTTGAATTTTGTGTTGCACACCTTCCCAGGGATACCTCGTCTTTCAGTGCGCAGCAGGGACACCGCAGTGATGCTGCCCACTCCTGCACCACTGAGCCACTGGGCTGCTCAGCTAAGCAGCCCTTACACTGTGGGTCCGGGCAGTTGTGCATCCATTTTGTGCTCCTGCTGCTCCACCGACAGCCCCACCAAAGGGCAGCTACATCACACTGGCCTCCCCTGCACGTGGACATGACTCCTGTACCTTCCCGAGCGAAGCAGCTTGTGGCTGGTTGACCTTGGACGGAGGCTTAGAGGGCATGAGACTGCCAGGACCAGTGCATGTGCCCTTGCCCTGCTGTTTGCCGGTCACTTGAGGTTCCAGTTCTCCCTGCTGCCATCTGCTTCATATAGGGTTTTCTCATGTTAATTACTAACCTACTTATTTGCTTATGAATAGGACAAATCATGTTTCTCCCTGGAGAAATCAAGTGGTCCCAGTCTGAGGTTCCTTCAGAGCGAAACCTGTGCCCAGGCTTGACAGAAATAATTGCCTTTGCCCCAGCATAATGACAAAGAGATGAGCAAGCTCGGCAGCCCGGCAGTTTAGTGAATCTGTCTTCTCTTCCTAATGGCTGGATTAGAGGCTTTGTGCTCCCAGGCTCTGGAATAGTTTCCATCTCTTAGAGAATACAAATACTTGCTGAGAACAAACCATGCTATCACAGTTGTCATATATTTCTTGGTTATCAGCAATAACTTACCCATTGTCCAAGGTTTATTGTTTTGGCACCTTTGGGAAACATACATGAAGCAAAATGAATTTAAATCATGCTACATTTTGACAGTATTTTAAGATTTATGGAGAAACTAAAGAGAAAACAGAACCATTTTGTATGTGGAAAGGATGGGAAAATTATTGATTCATAAACTGCTTAGAATGCTCTTGGTCTGGTAAGACAATGTGAGCATAAGTTTAACTTCAGATCCATGGAATAATGCCAGTAACTTGAAAATAGCAAGGGTTTTTTAAGTAGCTTCACTGAAGCCAATGGGGCCAGGGAAGGAAATGTTTTTGATTTCCAGAGTCACAGGAAAACTGACAGAGAATGCTTTTGAAAATCCTGCCTAGCATTTGTACTGTTTATAATATGCTAACTGTCATGAGGAAGTCTTTTCTATTTGGTTTTCAAGGAGAAATGCCATCAGAACAGGGGGAACAGCTAAAATACAGGGAAGCTTGATTACACCCATGAATCTCTGTTCAGCTGAGAGACCCTGAAGCTATCACAGCACTGCCATTTTCCCTGAAAAATACCTGTTTTTTACTACCTCTTGTACAGACTCGTTATTTCCTCCTAGGTCCTGCAATACACCTCTAATCATTAAAGTCATTTCCATAGCACAGAAGCCAGCATCCTAATTCCTTATACACTTTATTCAGCCCACCTGAGTCCTAGTCAAAGATATCAGCTTCACATCAGATGTACTGTACGCTGAAGCAGAAGCAGCTGCTTCTGTTGCCACAACTCAATAAGGACAAGTTGGCTGTCAGTCCTGCTCCTGGCTGCCCGCTCAGCTAAAGGCGTTGGTCTCATGACATCCATCTCTGATGGCAGCACAAGTCTGCATCCTCAAAAAGACACACCTCATCCTCACACTGTTACTCCAGTAAGATGGCACCTAGAATACCAGGTTGGTGCATTTTGATAAATTAAAATTTGATTCCAACTGAAACATGCCCTTGTGATCAAACCTGGATAGTTTGATACAAATTAAATTGCTTTGGGTTGGACTAATGCCTAGTCTATGCAAAAGTGGGGTTTTTTAAATATACACTAATATTTCCACCTCCAAATTAGTTATTATTATTATATTAGGCTGGCCATAAACTTTCATCAACCTGTATTTTAGAGGCCAGCCACTAAACCAAGTTATTAATTATGTACATAGACATAATTTGTAATTTCTAAAACAGTGATAAAGTAGTTAGAATTCAAAAAAAGAAGTAAAATTAAGAGAGTTTGATGAGGAAATTCCTAGCAAAACTAAATCAGAAGAAACAAATGTCTTAACCGGGTGATTATCACAGACAAACAGAGTGAAAAATGACAAGTCCTAAAGTAAGAAAGGCTATGAATTGAGAAAAAAAATCTGTATTAACAGATAACAGGCATGAAAGATTCTTGTGCTAATAAAGCTTTAAATACATATACTTCTATTTCCTGTTCTCTTCAAAAATACTGATGATCAACAACAGAAAAAGTGACATTACAGATTTCCGACCGAACATACACAGAAGCATGCGTGTTACCGAGTACAGGACATCGAGTTCCATGATAACAACTTGCCCAAAGGCTTTTGTGCTGCATGAAACAAGCAGCTTAGAAACAGAAGACTAATGCTCCTTTAAAAAGAGATGATGATCGATGGTTCATTTAATGTATTATGTGACTAGATCTTTGATCATCAGTGACAGAAGGTGCAAAAGTTATCATTGCCTATAAAAGACATTCTTAAACATCAAACACCACTTTGTCCACTCAACGGCAGTTCTGTTTACAAGATTATTCCCATTATTTCCACTATTTTACAATCCTTATGGATTATAGGAAATAACATCTAGGCTTATCTAGGCTCCCTTTCTCACATAAGATTGGACCAGATGACCTTTCAAAGTCCCTTCCAACCTGTGCTGTTCCGTGATTCTATGATTCTATGACAACATTTCATTTTTTAAGAGATCTGTTTTATATGTGCTATTAAAATCACAAAATTCCTAAAAAAATGTGAAGATTCTGTCTACAAACCTCTACACAGGTGAAAAAACAAAGTAGTCCTTGGGATAAATAAGCCTTCTTTGGGTCTGAGGCAGAAGTAGCAAATCTGAAGTTAAGAAAGGTCAAGAACGGATTAAGAAAGGCTAAGAGAACAACTGCTCTGAGTTTAATTTAATTATTTTAATGAATTAGAGAACTTGAAAAAAAGGAGCAGAGTGGTAGAGGATTTTAGAAAAGGACAGATGAGAAGGTCATCAGTCCCAGTGGAATAAAAGGATAGAAATACATTTGTGGAAGAGAAAGCTTAAAACAAGTGGAATTATGAATTTTAGTTTTCAAGTTCAGCTTTTGAAGGGGAACAGGGCTGAAAGTGTAAAGTCAAAGTGTTTATTTTACGAAAAACATTATCCCAATGCTAACCTGATGTTTATGTACATTAGTGAGGGTGTGTTCACCTTGGTGCGTACAGCTTGGTTAGTTTTGTCCTTCTAGCACCATTCTCTGATTGACACCTGGATGAAGCACATCACATTCAGAAATGGATCAGTGAACATTCTATACATTTCTTTGGCTCTGTTGGCAAGGGAGATTTACTGTGATGGCTGCAGAGTGGTGTTGACTGGTTTTAGCACTTAACAGTGCTAAATCATTTGGCATATCAAAAGGTAGCACCTCTTCCTACAGACCTTGCCTTTCCTCTGTTTTCAGACTGCTAGGGCTGTAACCGCACAAAAAAACCAAAATGAGAAAAAGATACTTAGTGGTTCATCCTAAAGAGACGAAACCCGAATAGTTTCAGGTACAGCCACCAACTTTTCGTCCTTCTGCCTCACACAGGAAAAATGAAATGTGATTTCACCTATGTATTAAACTTTTTTAGCTTTTGGCATAGTTACAGCAAACTGTGGGAGCTTTCTATCTTGCTTTACAGGTTGAAATGCAGTTACAGGACTTTGTCCTCACGCACAATTCTCATCGCTAGCAGCAGAAGCAGCACAACAGGGAAACTTGAGCTAAGCGGCTGCCACACTTTGCTGGTGGTCATTGAAGGTTGGAAAGAAGCTTTAGGGGTGGTACAGTGAGCAAAAACTGCTTATTGCCCTGTGCTGACCTTCTGAAAAGTGTCTTTGTTGTTTAGATCAGACTGATTTTTTTGTCTACTGGAATTCTTTCTGTACCATCTCCACTGAAGACGAAGGTAGGCATCAATGTTTGAACGGTGCCTCTGTTTGTTAAGTGCCCACCGTAGTCGGCCCCTGCATCTTAAACTGAGGTCATTAGATACTTCAACCCACACAGAGCGCTCACATCTAGCTCCAGCTGTATGTGCTTGCTGCACCTCAGCTCCTTACTGGATAATGAGCTCAGGTATGTGTAGCAAGGTCACGCTGGTTGACACCCACTGATGTTACGCTACGCCTTGTTTCTGGCCCCCAGTCCTAGAGGGTTTGTTGCAGGTGTCATGTAGTGCCGTCTCCAGCCATTCACTTCCTTCTTTTCTTCAGCCAACCCACCACACCCATTGAGATCTTGGAGAAAAGAAAATGGATGGCATTAGGTCAGCTTTGCCGGATGTTGTCAGCACCGTCAACATCGTGCTGTGTCATCAAGGCATTGCAAAGAGGACGCAGAAGGAGCCAGGGTCTGACCTTACACATTTGGTTCGTTCTTAGAGAATGAAATACTTCATCAAAAATGCAAACCTTAATCTAAGACAACCCCATACATTCTCTCCTTTGTTTAGGGGGAAAACATGTTTATAAACCTTTTCATCAAGTAATTTAGCTATAACGACTGTACAGCTATTCATTAAACTCCACACAATCTATGCATGCCATAGAGACTCTGCGCCTGTTTAAATAACCAAATCTTTCTCTTTTTCCATGAAATAGCACTAGGGATCTATGCTGAATTTCAGATAAAGGGACAACAGGGTACCTAAGACAATTACAGACTTTCCTTACATTTTATCAAGAAGAGCTTCTCAGAGAGAAAAAATCCAACCAAACATAAGCAGGCTGTGCACTTCTGACACACTGTCCATTTGCTTGTTAATCTTATCAGAAAGTCCTCTCTGTGATGCAAAAGCCTTAATTTTTAAGTAGTTGAAGTCTTTTACTTACCTATGCCCCCAGTTTTTTCAGTCTTTTTCGCACGTTTACTTCCATTAAACTGTGGTCTCAGTTGATGCTCCTTAATTTTAGGCTATCAACTGAATTAAGGACCTAATGGCTTGAGACGCTGTGAGGCCACTAAAACTGCTCTCTAGAGATGTCTATTTCCCTGTGCAGCCATGGAGGGGACTCGGACGCCTCAGTCACAAGCCTAAGAGAAGCTGCATGACTGGTTTAGTAATGAAGTTATGGGAGAGGAAGAGATAGGCAGTCGGGGGTTTTTCCTCTTCTACAACAGAATTTTTCCTTTGAGACTCTTGATTAACTCTGTAGTTGATAGCAGACAGCATTTTCCTTCCTTAGAGAATTAAAGTAATAGATTTCACGTGGCTGTGGAGGAGCAAATTATACATAACTATTTGTTTTCCTTCATTACCTTTCTAAAACACGGACTCCTGATCCCTGCTGGAAAGGAACAAGGAATCAGGAGGAAGGGGGGAAATTTAAGTGGAAAGGGCATTCTGCAGACTTTTTATATTCATTGTAACTTGACTCTCTTCAGATTAAATGAAGGAGTTGATAAGGCTACAATCTAGTGTTGAATGTGTTTGCATACCAGCCTGAAAACTTGCAACCTTCATTCAGGCTATGAATCAGATTGCGAAAGCTGATGTTCGCATAACTAAACATTCTCCAAGCCAAATGCCATCCGTGGCTGCTGCCTGCCTTGACTTGCTGTGCTGGAGACGATATTCATAGCACTGACCCCATGAGAGACTTGGGGGGAAGATCCTCCCTAGCAGCTGAGGAATAGCAATAGAAGAACTTCACGGCATGAAATGCAATGTTGGTGCCTTAGCCCTCTGAAAGGAGTGAACGATGGGGAACTTCTGTAATGTTGGTTCTATTACCTTCTTTCTCTGTTGCCTTCATTTCCCCCCACTTATAAAAATAATCTGAGAATGGAGTAGCAGCAGAGCATTACCATGGCTTGTCTTTTTGGGATGGCAAAATTTGGATCTCCTTGCCCAGAATCTCACGTTCTGGGTGGAGTGTAAGAAGTGCCTTCAGTGCCCTCTATGCTCAGGAGCTGCTGGCAAACCATCACCAGAAATATGTGGCATTCCAGCATGTGATACAAGCTCTCAAACATAGTCCTGATGCCTTGGTGCTCCTCTGTGTCTGTTATTCCTGTATAGTCCCAAATGTTAGGACGCTGTTGTTCACATTCCTCGTTCTTGTTGAGGGGGCAGGATGCAGGAACTCAGGGTGCAGCTAAATACCTGAACTATGCTTTAAACTGAGGTCATCTGAGTTAGAGCCAGGTAAACAAACCAGCTGAGGCTGCTAATACGTCCTTTAAATGTTTGTTTATTTGCTGCATTCCAGTGGTGTGGCTTACACACTATCAAATCTACTTTTGTCAAACGCAGGAAGAAAAGAAAATCATTCTCCTCTGCACCAAGAGTCTGGAAGCCAAGTTTCTGTCTGGAACAGTCTTGAGGGGCTGATTTATAGACATCCAGAAACACAGGTTTAGAAAGGAAAAACAGTGTCTCAATGCCCTACATACAAGTGGGGATTGCTGCATCACCTTAAAAAGCAGAAACACAGCAAAAACTAAAATCCTCTAGCAGACGTTAATAATAAGTTTTTCATCTGTTATCTTTGCAGTCAGTCTTTTCCTTAAATGAAAGGGAGTGAGGGAGATCCCACTATCTTACTTGGGTATCAAGCTCACCTGTCTGAAAACTATTTTCACAAAACCTGTGTTAGGGTTTACACATCCTTACAAGTGTAACTATTTTTCTCCCGAAAATGCAGTCTTTGGGTAGCAATCTCATAAAATTTCCTGAGATGGTGTATGTGAACATCAAAGTAGAAATTTAGTTTTCCCATGTTGAGAAACTTCTACTCCTAAAATGAAGTGGCCCATTGGTTTTCAATGGGAAGACTGTGTAGAAAATAAGGAGAGCTGACTTATGAATATGAACATTACCATTTACAGGATGGCAGATAGTCTTAAATACTTCACTGCAGTTCAGCTGGAGCGAACAGATAATCCCAGAACACTGAGAGTACTGGCACAAAGAGCTGAAAGTCTGGTAGAAACCGTTATAAATACACCCATCACACTGACTGTGGTAGCTTTTGACTAGAGAATAATAAACTCACTAGCTATATTTAATGAAAGAAAAACACAAAACAGGCATCTACTGATCCATTTGTCAGTATTCATGATTTCAGAAGAATTTTCAAGAAAAACATAAGTAAAGATGTGGAAGAAATGTAACAATACTTACCAAATATGGATTACGCAAGGCTTATCTGGCAGCTTTTGTGATAAGCTGTTCCTGAGTAAGGGTGATGAACTAGAGCCAAACTATCCGGACTTGTCTAAAACACTTGCTATAGCCTTTGATCATGTCTTCCATGAGAACTGAACTGAGATGGAGAAGATGAGGAAAATGGAAAGTGACCATCATGAAGGAAATACCAAACAGGGAAAAAGTGAGTTGTTGCTTTGAGCGGTTATCTATGGAGCTGAAAAAGCCTATTTTCTTACAGAGATTTGTCCTGAGATGGTGCTGATTTAATATTTTAATTGATGGTCTTCCCACACAAAGTCAGTACTTGGGAACTTTTCTGGAAAAGCAGAACATTGAGAAGCATTACAAGCACAGCAGGGTGTCAAGATCTGAATGATCTTGAGATCTGAATTTGCAGAAATAGAGTGAGAGTCAACAGCACAGAGTGGAAGTTAGAGCACCAGGGGACTACAAATTAGCTTCAGAAGTAACATCTTTTAAAGATTAAGCAGTGGAAGGTCCCCAGTACTCTGATGACGAAATAGAAGTTGACTTTAAAAAGTCCAAAGGAGTATTTTCTTCTTGCCAAACTGTTCTAAAAAATGTGGGTTTGCTGAAGGAACTCGAGTTTCATGATACATTTACCTGCTGTTCTTCTTTCCTTCTTCAGTGGTGTATTTTTGTCTTCCTCAGCTTCTGCGTGTTTTGAAGATATTCTCATGACAATCATTAGGAAGAAAAACAAAAACCGTAAAGAAATAAGAGGAAGAGCCTTTGTGCTTCCAGATAGCAGGAAAAAAAAAAGCAACCTGCCTGTTGAATTTTCCTTTGTCTTTTGGCAGTGTTATGCACAAGGCAGAAGAGGAATTTTTAAGAGGTAGGGAAAATGTTTGCTAGAAAAGGTAGCTCCTGCACGGTGTTTCAGGTAGCTCCACAGGGCCATGCATTTCAGATGCACTAGAAGCAAACCTCAACATGTAGCAGTATCAGAGCTATTGAAGGAGAAGGGTGCCAACAAGTGCTGCAGCACACGCTCAGCTTGCAGTCAGGCATAAGCAGTAGCTTGTGCAGGTTGAGACACCATCCAGGTCTCTTCTAACACAGTTCCTGGATCTCACTTGTGGGAAAACTAGTTTTTGGGGGTACCCACAGCCAGTCAGGATTACACTAATCAGTGCAGGTGCGGGGAACAAGGCCCTGAGTAACTTATTGAAGAACATGCTTGGGAAGAATCAAGGGGGTGTGTTTTCTTCTGGTGGGGATTTTTTAAGGGCAACCTGCCAAACATTTCAGCAGCTAATTATATTGGGAGTTTATTTTTTGAAGTGTTTACAAGTGATCCAAAAAGAGGGAGGTTTAATTCTTCCACTTGACATGTGCCAAATATAATTGGAATGATCACACACTGGTCAATCTGTGAACAAATTGGATTTGCAATTTTGGCAATCACCCAGCTTTTGAAAGGCCCCCTGGAAATCAGGATGGTTTGTGTCATGCAACGCTGACAGTCTGTGCACAAAAAAAGAACAGAAAAATAAGCACTTTTTTGCTAGACAAATACGACCTAGGATGAAATCTTATTCTTTTGAAGCTGATGGCAAGATTCCCATTGGCCATAATTTCACCCCAAATCTTTCACCAGCGAACCTAGTAGCTCCTAGTAGATCTGCAGAAAAAACATTATGAAATGTAATTTGATAAAATTCTCTTTTCTCCTTGCAAGCATTCCCAGCTGTAAACACTGTGTATGATCAAGCTGACATTGTCCTACCTGTAAAAAATCCATCATTTAAAGAAATTAACAAGCGAGAACTTTCTTTAGGTCAACACCACAATGGCAGGGGAAATATCTAAAAGGACTTAAAATAAAGGCTGAGGACTTTTTCAGTCCTATCTTCAATAGTCTTTTCTCGTCCATCTAGTCCCTTAACATTGTTAGTGCCTCATTCTGAAAGACTGGCTCCAGGCCAGCTGTTTCTGGTAGTTTCTGTGCTTGTACTCCTTATGCACTCTTCCGAATTGATTTTGTCCTTTCTGTTTTCAAAGTCTGTGGAGCTTGCTTTCTAAAAACCTAAAAGGAGAAATGAGAAATAAGTAAAAATATCTTGTTCTGAATTTTGACATTTCATCTGCTATCCCTATTTCTCCTTTAAGTTCTTATTGTATTTTAGTATTTTTCCCATATTTTAATTAGAGATGAAAAAACTACAAGACTAGAAAACTCTATTTTTTAATTCATAAAACTACTTTATTTAGGTCCTAGTTCAGCAAAGAAACTTAAGTCCCTGTTAAATTTAAGCATTTATTAAAGTCCAGTGTGACTTAAGCACGCTAAATGTATTTCTCCAGAGAAATGGAACACATTTATATAACTTTCACCTATACACTGTCAGATTATGTATTTCAGATTGCCGATGCCACTGTCTAGTAACCTTCACTCTAGGTTCTCCTACTAATGGATCAGCTCTTTTGATTCCAGTGGGAGCAAGGTATATTTCCCTAGTTATTTCTCTTCATGTCAGATGTTAGTTGTTAGAACTCAGGACAAAATCCAAAGTTCAAGAGACATTATTGACTTGTAAACCCTTCTCATTGATATATATTTGCCTTTGTTACAAAAAGCAAAAACTCAACAATTATTTAGTCTTCCTAAAAAATGTCATTTCTACATGGTATGTTCAAAACCAAAGAAAAGTTACAAGTGTTTCTTCAAAGAAGATAAAAGGAATCCAAGACAAAATACACTGTTATAAATGCAATGTATGAATACAGACACAAGGATGCAAGATTCCTTTCTAATTCAGACTTTTAATTTCAATAATTGCAAGTTTTTGTCAATGTAACAGTGGATAAAAAAATGTTTTCAAAACTATTAATCCAACTGCCTATCAAGAAGCTCTATCTGTTAAAGGCCAAGTTAGCTATTGCTCTGCTGGCCGCCACTGGCGACAAAGTTTAGACTGTCTGAGAGCAAGACTCCCACTGTAATGAACTGAGCCATCAGAATTCTGCATTTTTGAATGGCAGCCAAACTATACTCAAAATTTGCTTCTTTCATGAAGTTTTCATTCCTTGGTAAATTTTATTGAATAACGTGAAGTACGGATACTCAGTTAATGACCAGGTAAACACAAAAATTTAAAAGCATATTAAAAACTACAGAGCTTATATGCATGTTAGCATTTTAGCATCACATAAGTTTGCAGAAAGGACTACTGATTTATGTAAATAAATCAATTGTGTCAATTTTCTGTAGTTGTAGAATCACCTGAGATGTCAAGATATTATTCTTTGTGCTTCTCTTTCAAAAAAGATATCTGGGTATCTAGGTGTGGCCCATGCAATCACAGTAGTGATGTGCCACAGAAGTATCTAAGAAGAAAAGTAACAATAACTGTCTCTTTCCCTCTCTCACCTGTGTGCTAAATTTTGTATTGAGCTTAAAAGCATATTTTTCTTTGATTCTTTGAGGAACTGACTTGGCATACCAGAAGAAATGGAAAAAAAAAATATTCCAGGACAGTGACTATGAAGAAATCGTGTTTTCACTTAGTTCTGATGGGTTTTGGAAATCACACGCTTTAGGGGTATATGCATGAAGGCCAAAGGGATTAACAGATCACAGAATCACAGAATCACAGAATGGTAGGGGTTGGAGGGGACCTCTGTGGGTCATCTAGTCCAACCCCCCTGCCGAAGCAGGGTCGCCTACAGCAGGCTGTAGAGGACCTTGTCCAGG
>Ga0065711_1026184_pt1 | contig 99020 bp, 73 predicted proteins | sample Hoacrofraction12_FD_59098 | JGI IMG/M metagenome (GOLD analysis project Ga0065711, IMG submission 59098) | Hoatzin crop microbial communities from Cojedes, Venezuela - Epithelial fraction 12 v2 (version 2) | ecosystem: Host-associated > Birds > Digestive system > Esophagus > Crop | place...
CCTCGTAGGGGAGATGTTCCAGTCCCCTCACCATCCTCGTAGCCCTCCGCTGGACTCTCTCCAGTAGCTCTTCATCTTTCTTGAACTGGGGAGCCCAGAACTGGACAGAGTACTCCAGATGAGGCCTCACAAGGGCAGTGTAGAGGGGAAGGAGAACCTCCCTCGTCCTGTTGGCCACACTCTTCTTGATGCACCCCAGGATCCCATTGGCTTTCTTGGCAGCCAGGGCACACTGCTGGCTCATGGAACCATTCTACGATTCTATGCTAAATACAGGCTAAGAGCATGTCCCTCTGGATGCCGTAGTTTCTAGCCCTGTAAATTATACTCAAAAAAACATTGTTGCCTTTTTGTGAGATAATTACATCTCTCAATTCCAAATGTACTCAAGCAAATAGTTGGGCTAGCGAGGCACAGCTTTGTGCTCAGCTTGCTGCTCGTTAGACTATCCCTAATATTTCAGGGCTGCCCTCAGTAAGGAAGCCTGCGGCACCTGTAGAAAAATCAGACTTACTGCCCTGGAAAGCACGGTTTCTACCAAGATTTAGTTCTTTGTCAGACCCTTCCTAGAGAGGAAAGCTGCTTCAGCATTCCTGTTTCTTTCTAAGCAAAGTATGAGGACAGTTCACCAAGGCAGGCTTTTTTTCTTTTTTTTTGCAGGCTTTCCATTTTCAGTCTTCGGAGGCTTCCAAAATCATTAGGGGTCAATCTCTAGTGTAATATCGAAATATCCTGAAATGGCTGCTTTAATCTGACTATAATATTAAATAGCCACTACAACAGGTTCCTGGCAAGAAGCCTCTTGTCAGATAAGCAATCAGCAGGCTGGCTCACTGCTCAAGAAGTCATCACGACCAGTTTTGAAATCAGTAAGATCACCATAGGGCCAGGTTTGGGGCTCATTTTTTAAGACTCCTTGGCACGGAGGTCTGGCCTGAGGCTCCAGTAAATTAATTTCTCATCATCTTGTGATGAACGTGCAAGGGAATCAGGTGTTCCTGTTTCAGATGGTGGTCTTGCACTGGCTCTCCAATTTCCAGAAGCTGTATTTTCTGCTCTGGGGTACCTGCTGCCTTAGGGACAATATCCATTTTTGATATCTGGTCTGGGTCCTAAAAAGGAACAGCGCGCCTGGATTTTGCAAGTTTTGTAATATGTGTGACCACATTCTCCCCAGACCAAGGACATATCAATACTGAACACGAAGTTTGGTGCCAAAACTCAGATTTGTAATTAGTTGTTACTCCTCTGCGTTCTCTGCAGCGCTTCGGATCAGCAGGAGCAAGGAATCCACAGAATGCCCCCTCATTAGGACAGCTTTCCCCAGGGGGGGATGAATAACGAGACAGCTGCTTCTCGCGTATTTCTGGCTCCACTCAAGCTACCATCAAGGAAAGGCAGGCTACGAGTTTGCCCTCCTCCCCACCACCCAGCCAAAGCACTCAGTGCTTTATGTAAAATTGCACAAAACCGTAGCAGGCTGAAACCTCTGCTCTGGCCCAACAGCAGTTTTGTATTCGTTTTCACAAACTTTTCTATCAATCCTCTCGGAATTTTCCTTCCACACATAGCAGATTTACAGTTCATCTCATTTCCCACAAAAGGGGAAGTTTTTGACAGGTTTGTTACAACCTGCGTCACATCACCTCGAGCTCTGGATTTTTAGTCCTCCTCTTGCATTAGAGGTAGCATTTCAAATATTTTACTGGTGGTGAAGAGTTTTGCTTTATTGTTTATTCATTTAGTGCTCCAGCTGCAAACACACTGCATTATTCCACAGCAAGTGATATTTTCTGTTGTGAACAAGGAGAACATTTTTTTTATATATTTCTATTCCTTTATCACTCTTTGCAGACATTTCAGCTATTTCAGAGCATTATTTCCCCAATTTATCTTCAGCATGTCTATTTTCAGTATGAAAATGAGTCCTGATACAGAAAATTGCAACTTTTCTACTTCATTCACCATATCCTGGAAGGAAATTAGTTTTTATTACCATGATGTTCAGTATTTATATTTTGATATAGTTTCCATCTTTGTTATGTTAATTTCCTGTAAATGTACTGCGTGTCTATGACAAAAGGATATATTTAAGTAGTAATAGGATTCAAGCATAACTGTTTATTTGATTTACGTTTAATTACATAAAAAGTAAGTGGGAGTGCCTGATTAAAAGTCAGCTGATTTTCTGCACAGTGTGTTTTTCCTAAACTATGGAAAATTAATAGGAACGTCCTCACAAAAAAATGTGGTGAAGTGTTCTACTTGTTGCTTTATAGTAAAAAATGTAAAGCATTCCTTTTGCTCAGCTACCATAATTTCAGATTTGTTTCGGACTTCGCTTATTCATCACCTTGAAAAGTGCTGATCGGTTGGTGGTGATATTTAACAAAATTTCCTGAAGAAAAGCTGCGAGTATAGTTATCATGCCACCTATCTTTCGAACAGTCCAACATAGAAATTACTTCTGATCAACTTTCGACCTTTACTCTTGAGTGTTGCCTGGTGCTTTCCATGGCATGACATCTGATGACTTTCCTGCTTTCGGGAGGAAGTCGCCCCAAGATTTCCCATGCTCTTGAGGCTGTGATACTGGCTTAGTTTTGGGAGATTAGCAGGTTAGTGTCTGGCAGAGACCCTCCCTAAGATGTTACCTAAATCAGGGAGACACTGCATGCCTCAGTTCCCCATCTGTTCCACCCTGTCTTCTGCTGAGACAACAAATGCGTTCTGTCTGATGAGCAGCTTCTGGAAGGACCAAGCCCCAAAGCAGTTAGGCTCCGGGCATTCTCCTAGAGCAGGAGTCACCTTCTGGGTCTGTTAGAAAGTGCCTTCTAGCAGCTCCCTGGTCTATGCAGGTGCCTGTCAAGTGCAACCACAGCACAGATAATAAAGAATGAGAAAAAAATTAACTTACTAAAATAGTGAGTTTTAGCCTTTGTGCCATAAAATATTCTGCTTAATGAGCAACAGAAATAAATTATTCCAGCTCCAATTCTTCCACTCTTTCAATCAATCATCTGAAATGCCTCAGGAGACCAATGTTACGAATCTTCCAAACCCCCTCCATTTCTCAACAGAGAGTTATTATTAGTTTAACAATTCTCTATTTCCTAGGTTACCTGAACATCGCTGGAGTCTCTTGAGATTCGACTGTATTGCCAGTGTACAGAGGCAAACCAGAAACCAACAGTAACATTTCACTGGACCAGTAAGGGGGTTATCCCTGAGAGAGCTGCTGGAACCGCGGCCCCCTCCGGACCTCAGAGTGAGAATATGACAGACGTCCCAGCCTGAGCTCGCAGCTAGTCCCTTCCCATTCTGGGCACCAACCAGAGAGCCGTGAAGACAGTCACGAAAGCAAGGAGGCAATCACATCTGCACGCAGGCGGTAGGGGACACCAAGCCAGGCAGGCTTCACAAAGTTGCAAAGGGGCAAGGCTTTTTTGCACACATAGAACAGCAATGTTGGAATGCACAGGATCTCTTGTATGGAAAAATAAAATTCCTAACAGATTAAGCAGATTCTTTTGGGATTGTCTGGCAACATGTATCTGCCTGAAAAATGTGCAAATGCCTTCGTGGCTCTCACCATAAAACATACGGCGTGGGCATGAATTCCAGAGCAGAACTTCTCTCCTACTTCCTCAACAGTTTTCAGATTTCAGCTTCTGGATTTGTACTCTCTGCACATACACACACACACATCTTTATAATTACTTTTATTTTGACATAGCTAAGATAGAACTAAGATGTAGAACTAAGATACTCTTCGTTTAGCCGTGAAAACATCAAAAATTTCTTCTCACCCCTGAATTCTCGTATGACAGGTTTTAACGAAGATGCTGGCCCGACACTGCGTGATCCTCTTTTACCGGCAGCTGTCCATACTCAGTTAATCAACCATAAGCCTTCCCAGGAACAAACGAGCAAGGACATTTTCTCTGTGAGTCTGTTTTTCATTTACATAAATAAGCAATGTATCCCTTGACTCCATCGCTACAGTTTATTTATATTCATCCATCAGTATATATAGCAATACATTTAGTAACTGTACCATACAAAATGAAGTTGCCTTTCCCAAAGAGAGACAGTATACAACCCCAGTCACACAAATGCTTATGCACGCTATATTTTAAACAAATTAACAAGGAAATTGAAAGAAATTAATGTTCCTGGGACATAAGAATGGTTGTTCTGGGTCAGACCACAGGCCTATCTAGTCCAGTACCATGTCTCTGACCACAGGCAGAAGCAATATGGTTAAAACCAGAGAAGCAATACAATACTCTCACAGACAAAAATCTTTGTTCACTGAAAATATAGACTGAGCTTGATGTATTTGGTCTGTATTTGGTAACCTTTCTCTTCTCTGACCTTGCTCAATTTTCCTTTGAGCCCATTGAAACTTTTAATATCTCTGTCATCTAGCAGGAGTTCCACAGCAGTTCCATAGCAGTGGGAGCAAACCACGTGCAATGGTTAACAGACCTACACTGTGCCAAACTGGCGTAAGACTAAAATGCTCTACAGGTTTTTTCTTACAGCATATTATTCAGAGCATGGCAAAATTTTTCAAACATATTTTTTCTTTACCCATGGAAAATAGCTAGTTTTTATGGTGACTAAAATGATCTGCTTAATACAGCTGAATTCATTTTTTTAAACTCAGAGCATTTTTACCCAGTACTTCAAAAGATTAGATTCTTCCTCCCTAGTCCTAAAGCAAAATATAGGTAGGCTCCTACAATCAAACAATTGTGTAAAGACTTTTAGGGTCAACAACCTCCTGTTTGTTGTGGCTGTACCAAAACTTTCTTAATTGATTCAGTTTAACTAAACCAACTCATTAACTAGGCAGTTCTACAGCACTAGCCAAAATGACAAGTTAAACTTCGACTGCACAGTATACAGACAGGAGGCAACTAAAACATTACGCCAGGAGACAAACAATCAAACTTTCTTTCTTGGTTCTATTTCTGGCATAAACTTCAAGGTAAGATTTTAGTCCTTGAATCTCGATTTCTTCATATACACCATGGAAATAATGGTGCTTATTTTCTATTCTAAAGAATAAGGGATGGAAACACTCTGCTGGTCAGCATGGTTGCATAGCCAACTGCATCCAGGGCTGCGTCACAAGCAGCGTGGCCAGCAGGTCGAGGGAGTTGATTCTGCCCCTCTACTCTGCTCTGGTGAGACGCCACCTGGAGTCCTGCGTCCAGCTCTGGAGCCCTCAGCACAGAAAAAACACGGACCTGTTGGAGTGGGCCAGAGGGCCACAAAGATGACCCGAGGGCTGGAGCACCTGTCCTCTGAGGAAAGGCTGAGAGAGTTGGGGCTCTTCAGCCCGGAGAAGAGAAGGCTCCAGGGAGACCTTATTGTGGCTTTTCAACACTTAAATGGGCCTTATAAGCAAGATGGACAGAAACTTTTTACCAAGGCCTGTAGTGACAGGACGGGGGCAACGGTTTTAACCTAAAAGAGGGTAGATTTAGACTGGATATAAGAAGAAATTCTTTACTATGAGTGTGTTGAAACACTGGACCAGGTTGCCCAAAGCAGCTGAGGACGCCCCATCCCTGGGGGATTCAAGGTCAGGTTGAACAGGGCGTTGAGCAACCCGATCCAGTGAGAGCTGTCCCTGCCAATGGCAGGGAGGTTGGAACTAGATCTGTAAGGTCTCTTCCAACCTAAACCATTCTGTGACTCTATGATCCGATACGTATGCTTGTGCTGTATTCAAGTGCTCTGTGTGTCTGCCTGCTGGGAATACATGCTCAACCCTGCAGGTAGATGGATGTGGGGCACGCAGCTGCGGCAGCATCACCTCTTCTGGGATGCCGCATATGGCCCAATTCCCCTAACAGTTTTGCGACTTAGAAATTACACCAAAATTTATTGCACCTCTTCTAATAAATATGATCACAAGCTTCAGCAGGGGGACTGCAGAGTAGCAAATATATAGTGAGAAGTCATCTAAGATATTATGGCAGCCATTATATAATATTAATGTGCAGATGTACAGAATCACTGTAGTATTCTGAAGTGGAATAAATCAAGCAAAGTTCACAATATCTCTGATGAAAATTGTATTGAAATAGCCAGAATACTTCATCATCGTTTTTACAGTGCTAATCAATGTCCAGAGTACTGAATCATCTCGAAAATGAGATAGCTGCTGAAGCAACTGCGTTAGGCCCTAGCATAGTTCTTAATATGACTTAAAAAAAGGAGCACCTATGGTTGTGGTCTGTCAGGCCACATTTTTGACAGAGTGTTGTTTTTTCTTCCTTTTGAGTCCCAGTGTGTGGGGTTTTTTTGTGGAAATGAACATGTCGGAAAAGTTCTCCTTTGTAAGAAGGACTTCTAAAAGTATTAAATAACTTCTCTTTCTTTTTTGTAATGAGTTCTCCATTTCCGTGACTCCATTAGCAGCAAACCGTCAGTATATAAAATGTGATGTTATGCTCGGCTTCATGTCTAACACAAATACTGTTCACCTTCAATAGTCAAGGCTAGATTCTCACAGAACACCTGCTGGCAGCCAAGAGGAGAAAACAAGAGAGGAAAGAAATACTGCATGTACAATTCTTCCAGAAAGGCCTTGTCTACGCAAGGGTTGAAAGTTCCAGCTTTGAGAAACAAGAAGTAATATGGAAAAATTTACCTTGCTGATTCTTACTGCTTAAATCTGCAACGCACCAAGCAATGCCTGGTGAACAACTTCAGTTACCACCACTCTGCACTTTTCAGTAGTGGAGCCTCAATAACTAGGAAGGTGTGAACTCGTGGTGTGTCAATCTGGGACTTCCATGAGCACTACACTGAACACGAACAACCAAGTAGCTAAGAAAAACACAAAGCTATCCCTTTTATCAGTCCCTTGTGTACGGCCCCTGTTACTCAACGTACTGTAACCGTTCTTGTACTTCAAGGTAGACTTCCACTTCACAATGAGTGTAATGAAAACAACCAGTGTTTTTTCTGCTTTAGATCTTGAGCACAGAGATTTTCCTTTACTGTGTGACCTTAAACAACTCCTCATGACAACCTCATGACAAGCTTCTCACGACTAGCTTTGAAATTCAAAAGCTTCCTAGATGTCGTTTGTGACTGAAGACCTGAAGAGCTGTCCATTTAGATTCTCATACCAAAATCTAACACAGTCCAATCTCTAATGCTTAACAACACAAGCAAAGGCAGAAGAAAGTCTGTAGTCTCTTGAAGACCATTGGACTTGTCACACAACAAGCTCACCAGCATGAACAAATATTATACAATAGAGCTGTAGGATCTTTTCTAAGCTACTGCTACTTTTTGTGTCTGATCCCTCTTTGCAGTCAGTGCCAAACCTGCATCAGCTCTTCAGGTAAGAGCTTCCGCTAACCTTTGCATCTGTAATTGGAAACTACACATCTGCAAACAGCATGCATAAAGCTGAAGGATTTGTAAGTGACATTCTCCCACAGCCTGTGACACTTCTACTTCACAACTTGAAAAAATGTACATCCTGTCCCACCGAACAGTGCTGCTTCTCATGTGTTCTTGTTTTCTGGATGAACTTAGACTATGAAGCCACATACCTAATGGATGTCATTGCAAAATGAGTTCTTCTTCTTGGAACATATTAGGCTACAATTGTAATAAAGATCTGCATTTCCCGATGGCTACTTCAACACTGTATTTATGCAGGCAGAATTCCTTTGAATAAAATGAAATAGCTGCCGCTTTTAAGGTCAGCTTTGAATAATACTTCTAAAAGCAACAACTATAGATATCACTATTCACATTTCCCAGGTAACAGATTTTGTAGCCAGAAGAGATCATATGCAGTCTTTTCCAAACTTCTAGATAATGCAAAGATGTGCTTGACAACTTATGCAACAAGCTCTTAAATTCTGTTTAAGTCATTAGAAATATTTCAGAAAGAGATTCTTTAGCAGTTCGAGGCTTTCTATGAGCAAGAATGCTTTTACCCAGATTTTTTCACTGTAGAAGGTCAGTTCAAAAACAATGAGTGTATCAGCAATATAGCAGAAGCATCAGCAGAGAAAGCTGAGCATGAAACTGTATTTTACAACTCTGCCTACATTTTCAGTATTATAAACCTCTTGCATTCGAAACCATGAGTCATACTTCCTTCTCCCTCCTCCACCAGCCAAACCTGAAATAATGAGACTTGTTTAAAAATTATGAGATTTTAAAAATTAATATATTTTAGGGGTTTTTTTTGTTAGGCTGAATGGTTTATAAGCCTTAGGCTTCTCATTTTCAGGCTTTTCCTCTACAACTATGAAATCTAACTGTTCACATTTTTCATAATGAAAGCTAAGATTGCTCGTCAATCTCATAACTTCAGGAGCTGAGGCTTTAAGAAAAAACAGCAAAAGCTGCAAAGTACATGTTACAGTCACATGAGCTGGCAACACTGTATTTTAGTCAATATCTATCAACAAAAGTACACTGAAAAATAGGTTTATTTACAGTGGATGAAAACATGAGTGTTTACAGAAAGAAACTTAGGTTTACAGTAATAAAAAGAATTGAATACCCATTCTGTGACTTTCCTAATCATATGGATTCCATCTCTTAGTTGCTATACGTGCAGCAACTGGTGAGCAATTAAGCTTGTACCCTGTATTACTGAAGGCAAATGAATTTTGATTTTGCTCAGACTGCCACATGACATTCCAGCTGTGTCCGTGGTAGCCAGAATTCATGACTTATATGAAGGCAGTGACATACCAAAAAGAGAAATGCTCTTAATTGACTTGGCTTTGAGTTCACACAGGACAGTTCTCTGTATGAAAAAATACTTCCTTATAGCTGTAACGCTCTTCGTCACTCCTAACGCATTCTTATTTTAAACCATCTAGTATAAATCCTCTTTGACCAGCTAAATTTACTGCACCTGCAATAAAAAGATGCTTCACACATCATGAAGTTCTTTATCAAAATTAATTCTATCAATGTACACTGAAATATGCCAATATCAGCAATCCAATAACCTGTTCTCATGAAGACACTGTATCAATGACTGCGAAAGGCCTTTATGTCTAACATGCTTTGGGAGCATTGTGGGGCTGGTACAGGTACAATCTTTGTTCAAATAGCTGAATATTCCAAGGAAGAAGAATACCCTTCATAGCAACTTTTGGATGCCAGGCATTAGCAGAACAAAGGCTGCTTGAGAACAACGGCTAGTGGCAGTACATTTTTAAGCAACCTTCGCTGTTAAGCATGAGAATGTGAAAAGCAGCTTTATTTTTTGCCTTACCATAAGCTCAGTCTGCAAGCTGTCAAAGCCCCTTAGCTCTCCATAACTTCAGATTTAAAACATAATGTTTTTTATTTAAAAAGAAATGTGTTGACAAAAAAAATCAAACCCCAAAACATGAAAATAAATGAAGCTAACCAAACCTAAAATAGAGTGCAGGAAATATGGGGTGAGAGGGTTCTCCCTGATTACTGCACTTAGGAAGCCCTAAACAGAACAGGATCACAACCCATCTGATCATCAGATTTGCTTGCGGTTGTTCTTCTTCCCTGTTGGACATTTTCTCTGCATGGTGGAAAGAGAGAAACTTCACCAATTGACAGAGAAGTTCAAAATTCTCTTCAGATCTGGGAGCATGGCATCTTGAAACTCCAGACAAGTCCTCTGAACTTGTACAGAGGAAATGCACCATCTATACAGAATACGTCTTTGTCATATGGACCTGTTGTTTGCAAACAGGGAAGGACTTGTGGGTGATGCGGCGGTTGGAGGCCATCTTCTGCATAGCGACCACGAAATGGTAATAGTTTTCAATTTTTGGAGAAGGACGGGGGTCAGCAGAACTGCCACCTCGGACTTTCGGAGGGCAGCCCTTGGCCTGTTTAGGTGCCAGGTTGACGGAGTCCCTTGGGAAACAGTCCTGAAGGGCAGAGGAGTCCAGGAAGGCTGGACGTTTTTCAAGAATGCAATCTTACAGGTGCAGGACCAGGCCACCCCTATGTGTCAAAAGACGAGCCCACAGGGAAGAAGACCGGCATGGCTGAACAGAGAGCTTTGGCTGGAACTCAGGAAAAAAAAGAGAGTTTATGACCTTTGCAAGAAGGGGCAGGCAACTCAGGAGGACTACAAAGATGTCATGAGTTATGCAGGGAGAAAATTAGAAGAACCAAAGCCCAACTAGAACTTACTTTGGCTACTGCCATGAAAGACAATAAAAAAATGTTTCTATAAATGAACTAACATAATTAATGATAAATCGATATGCAATATGCTATAGATTACTTTGGTCTTTAAACTAGGATAATATTAAATTTAATAAAATAATTTGGTTCTATAATAGTGACACACATATTCTTACAACTTCAAGTGTGTTCAGTCCAATCCTACAAGAATGTCACTGCAGTTATTCCACTGTCTGCGGAGGACTGCATCAATGCTATGAGCCTACTGCTGGAAGGTATCAGAGACTCAATGTATTGCCTCGCTTCACCCTGTAAGTTCCTATATCACAAGATACTTAGGCAAGGAGTGATACTGAAGCTACTTGTTTCGAAATACACAGTTTTCACGTAGGAAGTATTCACTCATCTTGCTAACTTTTCTGACACTATTACATCAAAGCAAGTTTTTCCTTTCTGGTAGATTAGAGTTGTTTGGGAATACTTCCTTTCTGTCGGACAACATTGTTCGGACAAGCCAAAATGTTTTATATAAATTTAATTAGGACGCTATTTTTAGGGGATCTACTTCTGAATCCCTTGCTACTTTCTCCTGTCACAGAAGAGAGAATCAAAGCCGGCATAAATGTGCAACAGCAATGGCGCATTTTAAATGTGGTGCACCAGGGATGAGCAGAAGGGATGGAGAGCTAGAGTCCTGCTGGTCCTGCAGCTGTCCGAGATGGGAGACACAATCAGTCCTGCTGGCTGCCTCCCCAGCATTACCCAGTGCTTACTGTGGCCATCCAACAACACCTCCCTCTGCAACAGATCTGGCTTTATGAGGCTCTGCTGGAGAAAACAGTCAACGGAGCCAAGGCCATTTTGCCACTTCTAGGAGACTTGGCCTTAACTGCTTCCTACTTTAACTTGCTCAGAACAAGTTCTGGAGAGATCCAAACACAAAACATAGTTTTTCAACTAGAAAAGTCTTAACAGATGGACTATAAACAGTATGGAGAGAAAAGAATTCTAAAGTTTTCATTTTGATCTCAGTGCTGGGCAAAACCCTGAAGTTGTGCGAAATGGATTTCTCCTCTTCTGGTCAATCAAAATTTGCTTCAGTTTTCTTTGCAGAATATGAGTCCAGTACGCCAGCACAAACTTACGAACTGCACTTCTAAGTGAAAATAAACATGAGCACGAAAAAAAAATCACAAATTCATAAAATAAGCAGGAAAATCTATTTAGCTTTCACGAGAGGAGGTTTGTGTTTACTCTTTATATATATAAGTAGCCCCCAGTAACTCTTTATACCCTTATGGACAAAATGTTCAGCACACAGCTAGACAAGTCAATAATATGTGGGCTAACAGGTCGGGCTGAAAGAGTTATAGGAAATGGGGTGCATCAGCCTGGCAGCCAGTCACCAGTGGGGTTCCCCAGGGCTCAATTTTAGGGCAAGTGCTCTTGAACGTTTCTGTAAATGACATGAATGTGGGAGCTGAATGTACATTATGTAAGTTTGCCCATGATACGAAATTAGGGGAGAAGCTGTAGACTCCCACGAGAGTAGGAAGGCCTTACAGAGAGATCTGGACACACTACAGAACTGGACAATCACCAATAATTAACAAGAAATTTAACAGGAGCAAGCTCTGGATTCTCCACCTGGGACAGGATAGTCTTGGTTCTACATACAAACTGGGAGATGAGAGGCTGGAGAGCAGCCCCATGGAAAGAGATCTGGGGGTCTGGGTTGATGGCAAGTTGATCGTGAGTCAACTGTGTTACCTGGTAGCCAAAAGGGCCAACTGCGTCCTCAGGTGCATCAAGCACAGCATAGCTAGCCAGTCAATGGAGGTCACTGTCCACTCTACACTGCAGTGGTGCAGCCCCACCTCGCGTACTCTGTGCAGTTTTGGGTGCCTCAATATAAGAAGGACATCAAACTATCAGAGTGTATCCAGAGGAGGGTGACCAAGATGGTGAAAGGTCTTGAGGGCAAGACTTATGAGGAGCAGCTGAGGTCACTGGGCTTGTACAGCTTGGAGAACAGAAGGCTGAGGAGTGACGCCAACACAGTCTACAACTTCCTCAAGGGGAGCAGTGCAGGGGGAGCTGCTCATCTCCTCTGTCTGGTGACCAGCGATAGGACAGGAGGAAACAGAATGAAGCTGCATCACGGGAAGTTCAGATTAGACATTAGAGAAAGGTTCTTCACTGAGAGGGTGGTCAGTGACTGCAACTTGCTCCCCAGGGAAGTGGTCATGCCATCAAGCCTGTCAGAGTTCAAGGAGCATCTGGACAACGCTCTTAGTCATATGGTTTAGTCTAAGCCGGTCCTGTGAGGAGCAGGGAGTTGGACTTGATGATCCTTATGTCCCTTCTAACTTGAGATATCCTATGAATCTATTATATCTTTATATATATATAAAAATATATAATATAAATATATTATAATATATAAAATATATATTTAAATTGTATATCTATATATAATACATATATTTTATATATCATTTGCAATTTTATACACACTTACATGTATGTATGAAGAGCTGTCTGTTTTCTTTCTTCTGTCTGTTGGAATACAGTCATCAGAGAAGAAGCAAGAGTAGAAGTCAGGCATGCCTGAGTCATGTGTCTCATTTCCTAGCGCTTCAGAATAGCCCCTCAGCTTTCTCTTGAATAATTCTGGTTAATTTTCTCATTTGTTTTCTTCTTGCTACTGATTAATTTTTTTTTTACCCCATTAACCATCACCTTCTTGTGCCCAAGAGGAATTGCAACTATTAATGCGCTAATTTTTTTTTCTAAGTGTGATACTAAAACACCTATAATCTACTAAAGTCTGTATTCCTCCTTCCTGCTTACAGTGAGTTTAAATACATTTCCCAGTGCTCACAAAGGTAAAAATATCTCCCTTCTCTTTTTTTTTTACCTTGTTATCAAAATTGAGCTATCACTGAGGTCAAACAAAAGGGCATATAGACCTTCACAGCCCTTTCCGACTTCTGTCAAAATACGCATACTATAATCAGTTGGTAAGTATCCAGCCCTTGCTTGCCATAACTGAAATTAGTGGTACTAAAATTATTTGGCACTGGCGATCTATCCTAGCTACTGTTCCTCTCAGATTTGTTCGATGGAAGTTACCCTTCCTGAATACATACCCTGTCTGAATACATTAAAGACTCAGTTTTGCTTCGTCTTTTGGTATGGCAATTTTAATTTCAGAATTTTCTTCTTTTCAAGTACCCATCCTCCCTTTGCTCGTCAAAATTCACCCAAAGCCATGCAGATATTTACAGAGTACATGCAAAGAACAAATCAGTTATTGAATCAATTCCTCTTTTAAGATCAAAGCAAAGAAATAATTAGAACTGCAGAGAACTTGGTCATAGGGGCAAAAGGATAAACAGCAAGGTGGTCAGAATTCAGAATTTACTTTCCAGAGGGATTATGACAAAACGGAAAAAAAATCACTCCTCTATTACTGAGAAAAATAATTTATAAATATAATATTAAAATATTTTCCGTAAGAGAAATCTCCACATACCTCATTTAGAAAAAAAATCAAGATATTTCTTTTGGCAAATTTCAAAATAATGCTGATACTATGAGTCCAAAAGGCAGATCTTCCAGATAAGTCTATCAAGTCTTGACAAAGCAAAAAATCCAGGACGTTTGAGAATTCAGAGTTGAACAACTTGCAGGTTTCTTCTTCAAAAACCAGAAATAGGATAAAGTGCTAAAATGCACTGTTAGAGAGATATACTCCTGTTTGCTTCAGTAAAGGCAGATACTGTTTGCTCCTTCTAATCACAGAACCACAGAACAGTTTTGGTTGGAAGGGACCTCTAAAGATGGATGTGCAAGTGGGTTACTAGGATAGAAGTGGAACGGATGTGAGACTGACCTGGGGTCTCCTCTCTGCAGGCTTCCACTGATCATCTTATCAAGCTTTCTTTCATCTTCCCTGACGCTGTGTAGTCCGCTCACCTCCTCCAACTGTATTTTAACTTGGCCACACAGCTTCCCAATCAGCTCTTACCTCCTGCAGGCAAGATTCAAAATTTAAGATTCAACTTTCAAAGTTTATGCCATGTTATCATTTTTCCTCCTTTTGTACTGCTCTCTGCACCATGCAGCATAAAAGAACGCAGCCTTTAAAGACTACTTAGTAAAATCTGGTGTATATCCTCCCCTTGAGGTGTTTGTACCAAGGGAGAAATAAGTCCTATGACAACTAGACAAGAAAGTTACACAAGTAATAAAAAATGGGACATCTGGGACTTCATGTAGAGCATGTTCTGATTTTACAGAGGCGAAAATCACATCATCTTCTACAATATTACTCCTGATTTATGCTGCAATAAGTGCAAGGAAAATTCAGTCTATATTGTGATTTAGAAGCAATCCAGTAGAAGTTGCAGGGCACAGCAATGGCTGGCTGCTCATTAAGGGACAGGGACCTGAGGACCAAGCATGAAAACACGAACAGCGGGACACGGGTCTCCTCTGCCAGGGCCCCATCCCACAGCCCCCAGGGTGACACAAACAAGGAAGGCCCAACAGTGGCAGCCAGGCTTGGCCAAGAGCCCGGGTCCGCAGACAAGTTTGTGGTGACAGGGCACATCTGAGATCAAGCTGGGCCATCAGTCCACTGCGCAGGGCTTGGATCAGTGAGGGCATGGCTGCGGCTGAGCTGGAGACTGATGCTCCTACAGTGTCGGTGGCGCAGGGATTAACGGCTGATCAGAGCAGAAATGCGCTCCCTGGCCCATGGGTATGCACGGGGAGAGGCCCCAGGTGAGGCTGGCCTGGGCCAGAAGGCCTACGGGTGCGCTCAGGGCCCTCAGAAGAGCAATAAATGCTACGTACGGTATTTTAGCTTGTGAGGCTGCAGGAAGTTAGATTAGATGGTCACAGTGGTGTCTTCTGAATCTAACATCTGCGGCAAGAACCTCCCTCTCGCACGCCTGCCAAACGCTCTCAGCTACCACAGAGGAGGCACTGAGGCAATTTCAGCCTCGCCCTGGCAAGTGGACATAACACATGGGTCTAGTTCAAACGATGCAATTTTCCAAACTAATTAGAGCATCTAATTAAGATTTCCATCAATAATCCCAAATATTAATTTAAAAGAATGCAAAAGGGTCTAGTTTTACTTTATTAAATTTCCTTGCCTACTCGATTTTTATTAAGAAATTTCAGGGGCATATGTGTTGGGTCAGGAGGACATTTTTGAATATATGGGCTACAAGAGAACCCGCTCTTCTGTCTTCAATAATTAGCAAGAATGGCTGTGGTGTTACAAGCCTACTCCCTGCACATCACGCATGGTCATACTGGCCACAGATCTCCAAGGGAAGTATCGACACTTTTTACTGCCTTTCTCTGAAATCTTACTGAGCGCAGAAGGACAGGAGGCCCTAGAGCCTGATGTCATCTTAGACACGAGTTACGGAACGGCCAGCTGCAAAGCAAGCTGCTCCTTGGTCGCCCTTCTACCACGTTTCAGCTCATGGCTAAGGACTGTCGGAGCCCAGTGTAACTGAAGTGTGAGCTTCCATTACGGTACTGTGTTGTTTCGTAACTGAACTGCCTTGTGCGCTAACTGGTTCACATGAAGTGTCATTTTTCAGGGAGTTCTTTAATTCCGTTTCCTTGGTGTCACCAACTGTAAAATCAAGACACAGAGACTCTGTCCTCTAGATTTTAGATTTTTTTGTTTTAAAGCTATTTAACTCAGTGTAAGGGTACACTGTGAAGGACAGCCATATGCTTTGATTATTCATTCCATTACAGCTACCTCCATGCCACAAAAGAATCACTGTTTCATTACTGATTCAGAGCTGCTCCACAGTTTTCTAAACTGCACAGCTGATTAGAAACTACATCAAGAACAACAGCTTGGTCCCATGCCCTAAGGTGTCACTGCCAACTCCAAGCACATAAAGACAGGTCCCTGAAAAATCTCTTCTGAATTAGGATAAGGTTTTTATGAAGAACAACTTTAGAATCAGATTTTTGCTCTGCTATTTGAGCTTAAGATTTCCTGCTTTGCAGATTTAGTCTGTGACTATGGAAGAACAACAACAACAATAAAAAAAACCTCACCAAAAAAAACCCAAGAAGAAATGATGTGAGGGGCTGGCTAATGGAGGTAAGGGTGTTTTTAATGAGAGCTGAGATAGTCATAATTTGATACGCCGCATCAGTCCACAGCATCATATTGAGCCGCTTCCTCCTGTTGAAGTTTCTGAGTCCAGTTACAGAAGCACAGCATCACAGAAATGTTGACATTGGAAGAGGACCTCTGGAATTAATCTCATCCAACTCCCCACTCAAGCAAGGCCACCTAGAACCATTTTCCCAAGAACATGTCCAGGCATCTTTTGAATACCTCTGAGGATGGAGACAACCTCTATGGGAAACCAGTACCAGTGCTCAGTCACCCTCACAGTAAAAAAGTGTATCATCTCTTGTACTGGGGAGCCCAGAACTGGACACGGTACTCCAGGTGTGGAGTGTAATTCGGTTTGCAGTTCCTGTAGTGTAGATGAGAGACTCCAAACTCATTCGGTCTGCAGCTCTTACATGGCACTAGAAAACTGTATTTGACTTCAATCCTTAGCTTTTAGAGGTTAATGCCAGGTGATACTTATCTCACACCTGGCTATGCATTTTGTTTCAGCTCTTCATGGGCAGCACACACAACACAGACGTGTAACAGATTGTCTCTTCACGTGTTTTCCTAAATTACTGCATCCCTCCACCTGCTTTCCAACACCACTTCAGTTCTTGTGATCTCACAGTCACAGCTACTTTTCTGTCACTCTGTAGGTATTCTATCTATTGAAACAGAGTTCTCTCGCTTTATTCTTAAAACTGGGATTTTTGGCAGCAAATTCCACCTTGTAGCAATCGCACTGAAAGGAAGGATGAATGCAGATTATAGCTCATGGTGAATGGATTGATATACACCACATACATACCTACAGATGTTTGTTCTTAACCACATCTGTAAGCAACGGTCTAAGCATATTTTGTGTGACTAAAACCAATGTAAAATCCTAGAGAAAAGTATGTTTTCTGAAGGCTGGAGACAGAACATGTGCCTTGTAATTAAGACAGCATATTATGGGGGGATAAATTACACTATTTCTGTTATCTTCCCAGACCAAAAAAAACCCACTGTCCGTGATACTCTGCACTGAACCACCTGCCTCTTCCATATGCCCATTGGTGTCTATTCCTCAGCACAAAATTAGTGAAAGAAGTTTGGCTAACTAATATTCCTCTCATCAGTGAGGATCGAACCTTGAGATTTCCATTTCAAAGGTAAGTTTTATTGCTACAGTGAATAGCTTAGCTCAACTAGAGCGCAAGCAAGTTTTCTTTCCCCATGGCAAAAACTAGAAAAGGTGATGTCTGAGGAGAGACATGACTGTGATCCACCAGGAACTGCTGGGAAAAAGTCCCATTTCCCTGCTGCAGGCAGGTTATAGCAGCAGTACATCCTCCGGATGAGCAGAGATTCGCAGGTGTAACATGCCAGTTTGCCACTGACCACCTAAGCTCAGATGAGCCTCGTGGAATGCGAACACAGTTTCTTACCCCATACATCGCTTTGCAGTATGTGGCAAAATCTACTCTCAACCACTTCTTTACAACTACAAATGCTGGAGCAATTTTTGCTGCTTAAGATAAACAAATCTCTCGAAGAGGAATATCTTCTCCGCAAAGACCTTAACTTTCTGCATTGCCCGTGAAGGCGCTTGCCGCAGCTGGCTTGGAAGCGCTGCCAGAGGGGAGCCCTGCGGATTGTGTTATTCAGCACACAGCTTCACCACAGCCTGCTTAGGAGAAGGGTGACCGGGGAGGTAGGGAAGAGAGTCAACACCCATCTGGTCACTCCCTCCCTCTGCCAGCAGCCAGGCTGCTTCAGCTTCCTAGACCCTATGAGAGGAGACAGCTTATAGCCCTTCCAAAACCTCACCTCTCTCAGACTGCAGAAAAGTTCATTGTGTCAAGCTTGAGCAAAGGGAAAATATCTTCCGTCCCAAAGAGGAAAACATCAGGAAAGCAAAAGGCAGCCCGAGAGCGCAGCAACAGTCCTCATGTCCAAGAGCAGACTTTTGTCTCCGCCACATGAACCCATATAGATCCTGCATGCATCCAATTCTTGTATCTTCTCTCCCCCTCCCCCTTCCTGGCCCGGAGTTTACAAAAAAGGGGCCGAGTTGAACCAGCAATAACAAAATAAATCATAATACATTCTGAGGGTGCTTATATTCCACTGCCTCCTCCTAGTTTACAATTTAAGCTCTCGTGATAACATAGATAATGTCAATTCCAAAGGTCTCCTATTGCTTGGATCGATTTGTCATTAGTGGATGTATTGGGTGAAGAAGCCTGAGCCACAGGGCTTGATCTTTAGCTGGTGGTTATCATTATAGCTCCACTTCCATCAGATGAACGCTGGCTACTAACAGCAGCCTTGGATAGCCCACAGGCACCCTCAGAATCTGTCCCTGTATTTGCAACTTAGAGAAATTAATTATGTACCATGCTACAGCGGTTCAGCACATTTCCATCCACCGTTGCCAACAGACAGTTACTAATCTCAGAGACTTCTGACAGTCTGACTGCGGACACGCTAATACAGCAGCTCTGCCTGTGGCCCCATCAGCACGTAGCAACACATTAGTAGCTGAGTTTTAATCTTTATCACACAGCATTGAAATAATAAATAAATAAAAAAGTAAAGTAAATATTTTATTATTGTTGAGGTCTAAAAGTATTAAAACTGTACCCTTTTTTTCATATTTTCTGTGTAAAACAAAATTTAGAAGTAGTTCTATTACCTAGTGACAGCAACTTTTACTGGAAGCTTCCTGAATGTTTTATTAAAATTCCCCCCTAACCAGAGCTGTAAATCCTGATCATGAAAGAAATATCAATTTTTATTTGATGATTTGCCAGGAAAAGATCTAATAGCAATTATCACTTCTTTCTCATGAGCGTAAGAGTGGGTCCTACTTCTGAAAAAATCTGTTCAAATTCGACTTTTTCTGTATCCAGCTGAATCCAGCACACACCAAACACCTAGTCTTCATAATGATTTCCTTATATGCTGTATATAACATCTATTAAGTTATACATGAATATAACATATATCTGAATCAGCAATACATTTTATATTTCGCATTGATGAAATATCTATTCTGTGCAGCTCTGGAGAATAGAGTATGGTGGGGAGAAGGTGTTTTTAGTATAAAGCTTTTTTTTTTTTAAACCACTGGTAGCAACCAATGTAGATTTAAAAAAAACAAAACAAAACAAAACCACAAAAACCCCTCCAGTAAAAAGTAGCTAAGATGGGGGTTTGGTAAATATTTCACAGAAATTATTTCATTTGACAATTTTCACTCATCTGCAGAGTTACCATGTATAATTAAAGATCACAAAAGCACTTGTACCATTATTTTTGGCAGTGATGACCTCTCTTTATGGATCCAAGAAATATGCACCAACTTAACATGGCACAAATTTAATTCCAACAGATTTTCATGCTTGCTTCTTTTTCAGTTGACTCAATAAGAAAGTAAATCTATCTATTCTTCTGTTCTGTTATAATTCTTCATTTACTGTTCTATAGCAAAAAGGCTCTTTTTTTTCTTTTTTTACTTACATTCATCTTGGACTACATCCTTGAAGAAAATCCTTGCCCTGTCTCTCCTTTACTACACCAGCCAATTTTTGAAAAATTTGAAAAACGTTTCACTTCAGAACAATCAAGAACATATTCTGTTTGCTTCTCTAACCAAAACAGTAAAAGTTTCTTTTGTTCAGCTCTTTGTCTTTACTTTTATCTAAAAACCAAGAAGTTGCGGCAACAAAAAGACTCTTTGGGAAAAAAAAAAAAATTGTTTAGAAAACACTGATTTTAGATTCTGTCTTCGTATTTTAAAAACTGTTTCGCATGCACTCAAATTCATCTATACTGATCCAAAAATACGCTAGCTGGCCAATGTACTCATATAAAATCTTTACTCAAGCCTGGTTACATCCTGACATAAATACATTTCTATTAAAAATATTCTTTTTTATAAATAACTTGGAGAAGATAGACGTAATATATAAATACTTTATGGGAATTCAGGTTCTTTATTATCTCAGTTTGTGCCTCTTTACTCAGACCTCTCTTCTGTGACCACCAGGTAAACCACATCCCACAAGTTCAATGGGAATTCAAGCAAGCTCTGGAGAAGTTTGCTGAGTGGGAGGTGCTTCAAAGTCACAGGCTTGGTAAAGATCTCTTCACCTAATTCCCCTCATCTTACTGTTTTTGGGCAAGAAGTAGTAAGATGCATATGTCAGAAGCATCCCTCAGTCTGAATAGTCCCCAGTACTATTTGTAGTAGCATCAGATTTCTGTTACTCTTCACCTCTTTGAAACATTACAGTGAAAATTAACAGACTTTTTTTTGTAAGGGGACTCAGAAGTAACCGCTTTTTAGAAAAAGGCCAAGAAGAAGAAAGAAACACCTAAATTAATTTACTTGCAGTCAGAGGGCTCAGAACAGGAAATTCAAAGTACCTTTTCCCCTACACTCCCTTGCAGAACGTCTTCTCTGGACTATGGCATCCCTCTTCACCCAGAGCACAGAGGCAGACCCTCGCGACGTGGGCAAGGAAACTACTAGCTAGTTACTACAAAGTCCATTCTAAGATGATCTTCCTGGCTGGTTTCCTCAGCTCTTATCAAATGATCCACAGCTAGGCTTAATACCTATCTCCTCCTGTTCCAGCTGTTGAGAAAAATGGCATGATTTTGACAATATCTAGGTACTTGTCTGAAGCAAATCTTCCACAAGAAAAAAAAAGTCACTGAATTTAGGAAATTTGTACTCTTAGCTGTGTGGCATCATCTTACAGATTTTTGGGGGCAGAAAACAAAATGGTAAGAGAAGGAAAATGAACCTTGCATGTAAAATAAATATTTCATTCTGCCTCAGTTTCACAAAAACATATCTCCGTATCAAAGAGACCGAACACCTACTTAGAAACGAGGTCTTCAGCTCATCTCAGGCTGCTTCACAGAACCATGGGTTTTTCTTCCTTGAATCTGTCCACGAATCTCGGGAAAATTTTAGCACTCGCAATTCCTTGTGTTAAAAGTTTCCACAGTTTAGTTACACAGTGGGTGAACTGCCCATTTCTTTAGTTTTAACCCTGCTAAGTTAATTTGATTCATTTACTATCATTCACCTGATAACTTTAGTTATTGTTCTAAACTCTTAAAAATTATGAGAAGTGCTGTTACATAAAGTGTGCTGTCAACTCACTCTAATTCTGAAGGACTTCAGAAACTGCTGTAGAGCCATGGATAACTTCACTCCTCTCTGAAATACAAGTTACCTCTGCAATTATATCTGAGCGCTGTGTCATAAACCGTATTATTTTTGGGGAACTGAAAGGTACTATGATACACAATTTAAGTTTGAAGAGAAGACAGATATGCAGACAGTATTCATCTAATGACTGTGGTTTATTTCCTGCCAAAAGGGTCCAGGAAGTTCTGAATAATAATTATTTTCCTATGACAATAATATGCAGCACATCTATAAGTGTATGTCAACATGTTTTCCAAACGCGTCCGCTGATTCATCTCCACTGACTCTAAGCTGCAGAGTGATTAACTCATTTCTAACGGTCGCACAGAGAAGCTAGTGCAGAAATCCAGTCTCCGGAATTACAGCCAGATACCCCTTCTGTGAGAGAATCACAGTCAAGCCTTTTAACCCTAATGGCAGCACAATGATCACTGACAGATAGCACTGCAAGCAAGTTCAGAGAAGCATGAAAATATTCTTCAAGAGCACGACAATATCCTTTAATAATCTTAATTCTTCCTCCATGTTTTTCTGAAGATCTCATGTTCAGTTGCTGATCCAGCCACAGCAGACTGAGCTTGTATACAGAGAGGAACAAGAAAGCATCGAGACTGCAGGCCTAAGTTCACTAAGACCTTCTGTTTAAAATTTCAACACTGAATTTCCTGCTGCTGGGGCATGCTGTTTTAAAAAATGCATAAACCTTTGAAAAACAGTAACACGCTCAGCAATGGATGAAGTAATGTGCAAATCCCTGCTGCACAGTAATCTGTCACTCCTTTCTAAATAAAAATATGGGCCATGTAACAAGGAAATATAATATAATAAATGCATATGAATAAATAAAGTTGATTAGCCTGAAGGTATGCACTTGCCTTTCATTCCTTTCTCTGCCTGTTTATTTCCTTCCCTCTTCTTCCTCTCTTCTGTCATTCTTTTGTTCATTCAGTCTTTCTCTGCCTACATTTCCTTTCATTTATGTTCACTCTTTCCATGCGTAGTTTTTACATTGTCATATCTTTCCCGCCATTCTGTGGGCCAACATCACCCTTCTTGCTTCCCCAAAGAATGATACTGCCATTCTTGATTCACCCTCCCAAGCAGCTGTCGCTACATCCATCTGAGTAACAGAACTAGGCCCAGGAATACTCTTTAGCCTGAGGCCACATGGCACGACACGGCCCCGTGCTTACACACTTCAACTCTCCTCCCTCCAAAACCACACCAGGCGTATAGCGACTGCGAGGTGGTGGGCAAGGCCCTGACTCGGACCACATGCTACAGGCCGTTCCACCCTTCTATCTGTTGCTTTTCTAACCCATGTGCAGTACTTCCCATTCCCACAACGGAACAGGCTGTTTCGTTCGGCTCTGCCCATTTGGTGGGCGTCCTCGTACCCACGTCTCTCAGCCTCCGTGGGGAGGGCCAGGTGCTCCTGCCTGTCACCTGCAGCTCCTGCCACAGTCCCAAACGCAGTGGCTCCTGGCACCTCTCCAGCTCCCCCTTCCACTGCTTGTGTTGGTGTCAGACATCCTCCGACACCCTCTGAAGCCACCTTTCGTCTAGGTTATTAGAACATAACGCAAGCATGCTAGCACAGCATACAACTTACTTACGACATTCATCATTTACAAACCCTACATGGCGAACCTTCCTCGGCAGCCCTCACAAAACCCAAGGTGAGATTTCAACCACACGGACAGGGGGGAGGAGGAGGCTGCAGCGTGGCTTGCTGGTGTACACGCGGCCAACAGTTTAACAGGATAATGTTAGATGGGCCAGAGGAAGCCCACCAAATGGGCAAAGCCTTGATTAACAGGGCCCGTGCCATTCCCCAGACTGTGCCTGGATACTGCTCTGCAGCCTCTGGCTAGCCTGGACCAGAACCACGCCGGGGAGCATGCCAGCAATTTAATGGTATTGGACAACTGTTGGTATTTGAACTGGAGCATCTCTCCTACGAGGAGAGGCTGAGGGAGCTGCGCTTGTTCAGCCTGAAGAAGAGAAGGCTGAGAGGGGACCTAATATATGCTTACAAATATCTGCAGGGTGGGTGTCAGGAGGATGGGGCCAGACTCTTTTCAGTGGTGCCCAGCGACAGGACAAGGGGCAACGGGCACAAACTGAAGCAGAGGAAGTTCCAACTGAACATGAGGAAGAACTTCTTCCCTCTGAGGGTGATGGAGCCCTGGAACAGGCTGCCCAGGGAGGTTGTGGAGTCTCCTTCTCTGGAGATATTCAAGACCCGCCTGGACAAGGTCCTCTGCAGTCTGCTGTAGGTGACCCTGCTTTGGCAGGAGGGTTGGACTGGGTGACCCACAAAGGTCCCTTCCAACTCGGACCATTCTGTGATTCTGTGATTCTGTGAACTGCGTACCAGTGTTCAAAAATCTGCTGTGGCTTGCTTTAGTTTCTAAGCGTAGACATAGCCTTTGAGATTTGACTCACATGAACTGCATAGAGAGTGAATGAAGTGCTCTCAAGTCATGTGCTGAACTAGTGGAATTCATGGGTTCTTATAAGATAAAATCAAATAGGTGGAGGGGGTTTTTTAAGAGCTGCACATTGATTTGGATGTCTTATTCCTATTCATTTGAATTAGGCATCTGAATCTCTTAAGTGGTTTTGAAAATCAAAGCCAATTTGTTCAGTTTAGCACTAAAGATAGCTTCCCGTTCCTCATTAGAAATTTGATGCATTGTATTTATATGTAAATGAGAGGTTTTCAAAGAAAAGTTTGTATGATGCTTTAATTACGGGAAGTAACAGGCAAATTAATATGAAATCTGTCATCATTTCCCCTTGCAGTCAAAGGCTATTTGTTCTTTTTTCACTCAATTTTCTCCTCATTTTTTAAATTATTTGTATGCACTTACTGGAAAAATGTTGTGGAAAAATAAAAACCAGATTTTTTATTTTAACAGAGCATCACCTTGTTAATGCAGGTACCTCGCAAGTCTCATGCATTATCACACCAATTGTATGCCAGGCATCATCATCTGTGAACCAGTATTAAGGGGTAACCAGATCCTGTGAATGTCCTTTTTCCCCTCTCCACCTTCGTTCCATGTTCCAGTGTCTGGCGCTCTTCACTTTTGCCTGGATCAGATCAAAATACCGTCTTTAGTCAGCTGCTGAGCCAGCCTGCAAGGAAATGGAGAGTACTCCTTACAAGACCAGCCTGGTGGAACATGTCTGACCAGAAGGTTTCTCGAGCAGGAGAACAGACCAAGGAAGTGTTATGCAGAATCCATTCTGATGCTTCACAAGCAAGACTACAAGAAATGGTATTGTTTATGTAAGGCATTGCTGTCACGCCAGTGTGCCAGGATCCAAGAGATCTACGTTGGCATTCCAACTGAACCCCAGGCTGAGGCATTCTTTCATTTCATTTATGGTCGGTATCAGCTCACTGCCTTCCTAAATCTGATCCCAGCTCATTTCTGAAGGGGACTATTTCTTTGCTGTTCCATATACTTGCCAGCTTGTTTCAGGTTGATTATTTTCAAGTGTCAGTGTCTCTGGTTTAGTGGAGAACTGAACTCCTGTGAGTGCAATGATGGCCTAGGTAGATACGTGCTACTGACACAAACCAACATGTACTCAAGATACTGTTTCTAGACCTTACCTAGCTTCTCAGACATTTATCAGCTGTCTTTTTGATACCAGACAAGCATACATCTCTTCCTCACTTTCCTTCCACAGCTCAGTCACTACAACATCCTGTCCCAGAAGTTCTAATCTTGATGAGGGGAGCCATTTTCTGGTCCGTCAATATTCATTGTCACACCATTTGCTTGCACATCTTACTCCAGACTGCTGAGAAGCCAAGTTAAGAGGGCTACTAAATGCAAGAAATGAACTGTGAAAATGTTGTTCTGGAACATAGCAGGCAATGTAGATCTTCTGCAGCACTTCAGATCATTATAAAGATGTCTACTGTGCATTAGTAACACAATGAGGGTTTCTCCTAAGTCTTTCAGTATCCCAGCTGCAAAATGGTAGGCTTCATGCATGTTAATATGTGCATCTGTTTGCTTTCTAGCTACTGAGCAGGCGTAAAAACATCAGTCAGAGTCAGCATTATAAAATTATACTGGGTCGTGCTATGTGCTGCATACATATATAGTGCAGGAAATACAGGTAGCACATTCATGCAGGTGCCTGGACGTACCACATGCTACACTGAGCCTATGCCATGCTATACATTACAAACCCCCCAAAACCATATTGCAAGAAATGGGGATCACTGTCATAAGAGAGGAAAGAAGGAATTCTGACACAGAGATTAAGGTCATCAATTTTTTACCATACACAGGATTCTTCCTGCCTGGTTTTTTTTTTTATTCTCTTCACACTTTCATTATTTGCCGTAGGTGTTGGAATCTGGTAGAAGGAATGTATTCTTTTTGTCTTAAGAAACTCTGCTAGTATTCTGTCAAGAGGCAAAATGACAGGAACAACTCTTTTCCAGGAATCACTTGTGAACAATGTGTATTTATTTTCATAAGACATATTTGAATTCTTACATTAGTTCATTAAAAGGGATTCATTAATAGCCTAATTTCAGGATTTAACTGTAAGACTGCATAATGCAGTATGCTGGCTTAAAGCTAAATGCAAGAACAGAATTTACAATGCATGCAATTCTAGAGGTTGTGCGAAATGGAGCCTACTCCCCCGAGAGCACTGCAGCGGAAATTACAGCACAAGTGAGAAACAGAGTGCAAATATACATTGAATGTTTCCTCACATACAGGTGCAGAATCTTCCACAAACCACTGGAGGAGTGATTCTCATTGGTTTTGAAAAAGACGTCAAGATTACCTTATGCTGGAGGAGGCAGGTGGAACGTGGTTGAGATTTTTTGATCAGACAGAAGAGAAAAGGAGATTGTGGTGAATGATTTCACGGACCCCAATCTTGTGCTCGACCAGAATTGTTTTATTGCTCAAGCGAATCCCTTATGTACTAATACAATAGTTACCGGAGCCAATCAGCTTTGGGTTCGTGGCTTTGCAAATGCCAGTTCATGGCTGCTGTTTTCCAGGATCTTTTGCAGCTGGATGTGTGACAACAGCTTGTCTCATGGAAACAGAGCAGGGAGGCACACGACGCACTGATCCTTCAGGGTCACGAGACAGTGCTGTCTCAAATTATATGGTTTCCCATAGAGATGATGTGCATATGAAATTCCTACTTACTCGTGTTACTTTAAAAGGTGAGCTGAGCACAGGAGCTGATAAATGCTAGAAGCTGGCTCTGGAGAACAGGGGTTCCAAAGTCACCCTTTTCAGTTGTGAAGGTCCAAGAGTGAAGATGTGATAAATAAATAAAATACATGTGTATGTGTGTGTGTATATATATATATATAGCAAAAAATTTGTAATCTGAAACTCATTCTAAAAAGGCAAGTGAAAAGAGTGTGTTAGTTACTCTCAAAAAACAGAATCACAGAATCACAGAATCATAGAATCACAGAATCACAAAATCACAGAATGGTCGGGGTTGGCAGGGACCTCTGTGGGTCACCCAGTCCAACCCCCTGCCAAAGCAGGGTCACCCAGACCAGGCTGCACAGGACCACGTCCAGGCGGGTCTTGAATATCTCCAGAGAAGGAGACTCCACAAGAGGGTAGCAAATAAAAAATAACAAAAATAAGAAATTGTTTACTAAGGTGATGTGAAGCCTAAGACACACTGGAAAGTGGGAGCGAAGGGCTAGGAGGATGAACTTTGGGGCACAAGGCAAGCTAGAAGGTGGCAACATGGGGTATGAGGTTCCCGAAACATCATGAGGAGGACAAATTAAGACTGTGGTACACCTGAAGAAGAAGGGGGAAGCCATCCACATGAACCTGAGATGTGGGGAGAAAGCAGAAGACGTGAAAGCTGTGGTGGTAGTAAAGGCTATGAGGCAGAGGGATAAAATATAGTTAAGGAAGAAAAATGGAAAAGCAGAAAATGTGGACCTTGTCCTCATCCTCCTTTCTGTCAAGTCTCCCGTTATACTTTTTCTCAATAAATGCATTCATTGATACTGAATTTATAGATTATGAATTAATGCATGTTAATTTGAATACACACAGGTGCTTCTCCAGCAACAGGAGCAGTATGTGTTAAAGAAGCTCAGAAAAAAACATCCTTTTTCACATGGTAGCATACTGAATTTCAGGTAACTGCCAGCAAAAAGCTACCAGCTGCTGATTTATGAGGCTAAGGCCCATAGGTGGCAGTGCTATTTTGGCATTAAAGTCATCTCAGTTCTAGCCCTCTTGAAGCTCTTTGTCTAGGTTTCTTTCATCAGATAATGTCAATTGCTTGAATTCTGCAGTCACAACCAAGCTACACAAAAAATGACTAAAGCTGCTGTGAAGGTTGATGATCACGACAAAGAGAAGTGTCTAAAGATATAATTGACTTGCAGGCCATTCTGCCTCTCCAAATACCCCCATCAGACTGTTGCTTGTACAGTGGTTGTTCACTAGACATGTCTTGATCCACAACCCATGCACTCAGGCAGGACCCCTGGCTTATCTTGCCACCGCCTCCACTGTTTCCGTCTCTTGCTTCTGTTTACAATCTAGTTGCAATCAGTGCATATGGAAGACCCATCAGTGTTGCTACTAGGACGGAACCACACATGCCTGCACAAGCTACATCCGGAGTGCTGTTTGGTTCCACTGGCCCATTAGTAAAAAGGACTTCCCAGGCATATTACGTACTTCCACTCCACAAAGAAAGCCTTCAACTGTCAACGGGTTAAAGATAACTTCTCTCCATGCTACTTAGCGCAGGTAGAAACCTCTCCCCTGAATCCCTACTCTGCCAGCCTGCAGTGACTACAGCCCATCTATCCAAGTCTGCAGCAGATCTTCCGCATGGAGGCAGTTCTTCCCAGGAGTTAGCAACAAACACATGAACAAAATGCTGCCAAGTGTTTGGCTTTGTCAAAATGAGCTTCTTCACTTGTAAGGTTGGTAAACCATTATGAAATAATTTTTCTCTTCAAATGTCTGTGTCAAGTCCTGCTACGTATCTACTCTGCTCACCTCTAAGTTACTATGAGGTAATACACAAAGAAATGCACGCTCTCATATACAGACCTGCACATGTGAAAAGTGGAAAAAGACCTTCCAGGCTCAATTGCAATAACTGGCACCTATATGACTCTTACAACTTCCAAACTTACAAAGATGGGCAGGAGGCTGGAAAGAGAGGAGGAAAACAGCAAAAAAAAACACAAAAAAGGAAAAATATGTAACATGAGAGGTTGACTTCTCACTACCATTAGTGCATTAGCTGTCCTTTTACTTCCTGATTGTTTTTCAAATTGAAAGCCCAGAGAATTAAATGGATGGATCTTACAGTGCAATGTGAAGGTCCCCAAATCGGTTTTTGACATGTCGAGAAGGGAAGAGATTTCCCTAGCTACCAGTTCCTCAGCTTTTATACTCTAATGGACACAACCCTATCTAAAAATTGACCCACTAATTTAAATACTACAGAAGACCCACACTTACTAGAAAGACTCACAGATGGTTGCAGAACAGCTTTAGAAAGCTTACAACTCCTCCTCTATAGGGAGATCTCTGCTGCCTGGTTCTGGGTTATGCTGCCTAATCACATCAGCAACAAACACTGCAAAATCTTCCTTGAAGTGCTGTAAACAAATAGCCTTTCAAACAGACAGAGGAACACTGGAGATCCATTGAAATGCTCTGTGGAAACACATATTGTTTTGAACTACTACGCACTGTGACAATCCTGGTCGCCTGGAGACAGAGAAGTACACCTTTGCATTCTCAGCCTGAAGTGCAGTATCTGTCTCATCTCTAAATGACGACTGCTGCCCATGTTATTCAGCCCTGATGGATTTAAAATACGCTTTACAACTCCAGAGAGCCTTCAGGCTGCTGGACCAGTTGTCAGTGGACACCAGACTTCAGCAGCAAGCAGTAGGAGCTATTGGAGGTGTGTGGTAAGTGTGGAGATGTCAATGGTAACAGCAGGCACTCAATTCAGGGAGCTAATGCCAACCTGCACAACAGTCCACTTTTCCTCAGAAAGTTAAATATTTCACAAAGAGTCACAAAAATGGAAAAGCTAACTTCCTCAATATTGATAGTGCCTGATTTATAATAGATGCTGCAAACACTTCAAAAATGGAAACATGCCACGGTTTTGTTTCTCAGCAGAGTGCTTATTATGGATTACTCCTGGGTAGGAACTTGGCCATTTCACTGCACAACTTCACTCGAAGAGGATTTCATATTTAAAATATGGGCAACAGCCAATTTCTATGCTACTTCAAAAAGACAGAAGACATTGAATAGCGGTGACTAACCATGTAACTTATAATGACACCTCACACTTAGGTCTAAGCTTAAGAGAGATGAGCTATTAGATCAATCATTGTAGCTTTTTCTATAGTCTGTTGGAGAGAGAAAGACAACTCTAGTAGGCAGTTCACAATATTTGCAAGTGGCTCCTGCAGCGAGCAGACTCTCGGAAGGACCTCTCACCAGCTACATCCTCTTAAACTGGGACACTGAGAAACCAGCTTCCATGATGGTCAACAGATGGGTAGGATGATTACCTGTCTTTGTTTATAAAAAAAGTACTGCTTGTAGAGTTAACGCAGGCCAGTGAACAAGGAGTGTTGCGTGTTCTTTGGAATACATATTTACTGTGCCCCCTTCAAGCGATGCCAGATCTCACACCCAAATTGCCCAGAATTAACCCTCCCACACTCCAGAGTGATGGGTGCTCTTTGTGAACGGGCACTAAGCGGTTCACTGTGGGGATCAGTTAGCTTACGTCTTGTGATGGCATTACATCTGTTATAGATTTGTGTATTTGGCTTCTTCCACTACTTTTTCATGTATTTAAAAACAAAGAAACCCCAAAGTTGTAAACATTATGATTGCTCCCCTAATGCACAGTAAATACACACTGTTGTAAGCGTTGGTGTACACTACATATAATGAATACACAATGTACACCAGCCTGTTGATGCACATGCAGAATGACATTTTCACCTTATGCCATATACAAGGTAACTGAAAGTCCTTCTGAGGAATTTGGATTATTGAGGAAACCCTTTCCATTACTAATTTATGTGAAACTACAAGTGTGATGCGGTCTCCCATTTCCTCTAAGAATCATAGAATCATAGGTTGGAAAAGACCTCTAAGATCATCAAGTCCAACCATCCACCCAACGCCACCATGCCTACTAAACCATGACCCAAAGTGCCACATCTACACGTTTTTTGAACACCTCCAGGGATGGTGACTCCACCACCTCCCCGGACAGCCTGTTCCAATGCCTGACCACTCGTCCAGTAAAGAAATTTCTCCTAATATCCATTCTAAACCTCCTCTGACGCAACTTGAGGCCACTGCCTCTCGTCGCATCGCTAGTTACCTGGGAGAAGAGACCAACACCCGCCTCACTACAACCTCCTGTCAGGTAAAGAGCAAAAAGGTCCCCCCTCAGCTTCCTCTTCTCCAGACTAAACAGCCCCAGCTCCCTAAGACAGTCCTCATAAGGCTTGTTCTCCAGACCCCTCACAAGGGGCTGCCCTTCTCTGGACACGCTCCAGCCTCTCAATGTCCTTCTTGTAGTGAGGGGCCCAAAACTGAACACAGTACTCCAGGTGCAGCCTCACCAGTGCCGAGCACAGGGGCACGATCCCCTCCCTACTCCTGCTGGCCACGCTGTTCCTGATACAAGCCAGGATGCCGTTGGCCTTCTTGGCCACCTGGGCACACTGTTCAGCCGGCTGTCGACCAACACCCCAAGGTCCTTTTCCACCGGGCAGCTCTCCAGCCACTCCTCCCCAAGGCTGTAGCGTTGCATGGGGTTGTTGTGACCCAAGGGCAGGACCGGGCATTTGGCCTTGTTGAACTTCATACAGTTGGCCTCGGCCCATCGATCCAATCTGTCCAGATCCCTCTGCAGAGCCTTCCCACCCTCCAGCAGATTGCCACTCCCACCCAACTTGGTGTCACCTGCAAACTTACTGAGGGAGCACTCAATCCTCTCATCCAAATCATTGATACAGATGTTAAAAAAGACCAGACCCAAAACGGAGCCCTGGGGAGCACCACTTGTGACTGGCCGCCAGCTGGATTCAACTCCATTCTCCACCACTCTCTGTGCTCGGCCATTCAGCCAGTTCTTTATCCAGTGAAGAGTACACCCGTCCAAACCATGGGCAGCTAGTTAGATACAGATACCAGCCTTCTTTAATCCACATTGCTAGAAACATTCAAATACAAAATACCAGCCTTCTTTAAGGCACACATTGCTAGAAACATTCAAATACAAAAAAAAAAAAGCCCATCTAAATAATGAGCACCTTGTTTCAGGAATATCACCTTTAAATCGGGGTTAGCGTTGCCTAAATCAGGGCAAAGTCATTTTTTTTGCTGCCATCTCCCCCCTTTCTCTCTGTTACTCTATAAGCACATGCCCTGTACACTACAGTAGAAGATTTCAGTAAAATAAGATTCAGCCCTTAGGTAGTGCAAGATATGCTAGCACCAGGATGCAACCAAACTTCTGCATGGATGCACATGTATCCATGTGAGATGCACTACATGTAGTATCTCCTGATTGTACACACAGTTCTTCAGCAATGAAGAGGTAGAACAGGCTGCCAAATCAAAACTAAGTTTCAAACAAACATGATGCGGCATATTAAGTCTCTGAAGGATTTTCTGCTCCTTCTAGGCTTTCATACAGTATGTCAGACCACTTTAAGCACCCAATTAGGAGTATTTTAACGGAACTGTTAATAAAATATTTAGCAAACACCAGAAGCAAAATCATAAAGTCTTTTTTTTTTTTAACTTTACTTGGGACTTCTTTGGGAAAAAAAGCCAACAAGCAAACTGCTTGCTGCACAATAAAGCAGCTAGACACAAATTCACAAACACAACGAGAGACTAAAAAGGAGGGCAATATTATTAACGGATCAAGTTTTGTCTATATCTGTAAGAATCGGGTCATGGCTGATTTTTTTCCAACTCTTGCAAATCTTTTCCGTTCAATAGCTTTGATCACAGATCTCCTGCTTGAGATTAAGTATTGAATGCTGATGATAGGAGAGTGAGACTGTGTCTTAGGACAGCATGTCCAAAAGCTCATGGAAGCACCTCTTCTTCTCCGTTTTAGCTCAGTGAAAGGCAGCAGGGGACAGTTCTTGTAATAATAGACTTCCTAATGAAGATTTATAGCATACAATATTTAAGTAATCAAAGCACATTTTGTTACTATAGTAACTATAATCCTCTGTGCACAATATGTAATTTGTCTAAAATAATGCATGCTATGTTCATTCTGGATGCTGACAGATAATCTTCTCAATCTTCTTCTTGTCCTTGCGTTTAGAAGAGTTTTCTTTTAATTCTTTAAAGGAGCATCTCCTTCAGAGGAGGTGACAGTGACTGTTTATTTTGCTATAAAATCACTATGTGATGTTGTGCGCTCACTCAACTGATTAATGAAATTCAGTAACAACCTGGACTGAGAGCATATCAGAACTTGAAAGAAACTGGCTGTGACTTGTTATGTCAACTGCACAAGGTCCAGAGCCTAAGTTATTGTTTCTCATGTTTGCTTCAGTATTATAGATTATAGTGATGCATTGAGGAAAAAAATGGAAAGCATCAGGAGCAAATGACTGTATTTCATCAAGTACAGCTGGCACTTTCTCAGAAGCATAAGAGAATTAGGAGCTCCCACTGTAAGAAAATGGTGATTTACATAAGGATAGGCATCTGGGGAATCGGTGAGACTGTGAATTTAAAATGCTGTAGCAATTCCACAATATTTCCCTATGTGAATATTCTTATTTTACATTAAGAGTGCTAAAGACTTTTAACAACACCCAATGCCACACTAAGATGCTTTAAAACCCTGTCTGTACTGCTCCCCCGGTGCAACATTAGCAAGAAGCAGCCATCACAGAGAGTCCTTAGTGGGGCTGGAAAACTGGGAACACAGAAGGTCACAAACTTTTGACTTTAAGACCCCAGTCTAAATGGTGCCTTGGCTCTCTTTCATGCCCTAGATCAGTGGTCTCCAAAGCAGGGTGCACACAACCCAGGGAGCGGGCAAGACAACCCAGCAGGGTGTGGGAGGAAAACATTTGGTGTACCATTTAAAAAAAAAAAAAAAAGTAAGAATTTAAAATTACGTTTATTTAATATTTGTCTCCTCCCTTTAAATTTCTATTTTTGTTAATGTTCTAAAACATACATGATGTATTAGTACAGCAGTACATGCATATTATTTATATTTAAATATACATATATTGGGGATGCTCATAGGGATGTATGATCAAAAAAGTGTGGAGAGCACTGTCCCAGACTACACACATTTTCAAATGCAACACGGTAAAATGATGTTTTAAAGTGACTCAGCGTGATTCGTAGGCAGACTGAAGGAGAGATGCTGGTTTCTTTGCACCACTTCCGCTGCTCTGACAGGATTCTTCTCTGTCCAAGCACAGTCCCAGGCAGTCCTTGGAGCTACGTAAAAACAACACATAAAACCAGGCGGACTTATTTCACCTGAAAGCTGTGTTTATTCTTAGGAAATGCCTTTTCTGCAGGAAGCCAACACAAAATCTGTATGTCACAAAAATTGCTGGGGTGCAAAGCTGCGAGGGTTTAAGCGGATCTCACAAGCTATCCAGGATGATGAACTTCTTGCCTAATAGTGAAATCTCCCAAGTCAACAAAAACTGGTAACTATACAGAATAGATACTTGAGCAAGTAAACAGTGGCAATAGTTTGTATATTTCTGCTTAGGCAATGTAGTTCTATAATTCTAGGTTTCAGAAACATTGTCCATTCTTGCTTGAACACATTTTTGCCATTGTTAGTTAGTTAACTACCGCGGGAAACCTGACTCTGCACTTTTATCTCATTTGACCAGGCCTTGAAGTATTGTTAGAAAGGAAAGGTGTGTGAGGAAGATGTACTAGAACTGGGCAAATTTTCACAAATAGTAAAACCGCTAAAAAATGGAGTTTTGGAGGAACAGAGTTTTTGTAAGGAATCAGATCAAACATTGCGAATATTCTTGGACAAAAAATTCAGAGAGGTCCACACGTTTGGTTTCATTACGTCTTCAGCAATGCTTTGCTCTGTTCTTTAGGTCATTGTAAACCAAATGAAGCCCCCCCTTTCCAGCTTAACATTTCAGAATAATGGCTTTTATTTCAAAACTGTCTTACTATTTAAAAGAATGAAAATGTTTTCCAAAACTAAATAATTTAAAAAAGACATTTAATACCAAGTTGGAATTCTTTTTTAATAGACTCAATTACATATATGCTCACATTATTAAAATTCTGCTTAGTTCAGCTTAAGTCTTCTCACAAATTCCCTGCAAATTCTCAATGTGCCCACAATCACTCACCTCCATTCGTACCAAGAAAAGCCCCCTTTAATCAATATTCACAGAAATTAAAACAGGCTACAAATAAAATTCAGCAAGCTGTTACGTTTGCAGTGGATGATATTCACACACACGCTTATTTGAGTGGTCTCACGGGGTTCTAAGAATCCTTCTCAATGAATACCTGCTTCTTGTTGTGATCAATAATTGCAGAACTGAATTCATTTTATACGGGTCTTGAACAAATTCCTGAACAAAAAATTAACCTCTGGAGAACTTCCCATAATATACATACAACAGCCTTCAAAAAATGGAAATAGTGTAATTCTTCGGAAATATCTTCTGCCTTTTCTCATCCTTGGCCATTAAAATACCTTGGATTTTTGTAGTGTCATAGCACAGATGAACAATGGTGTCAGGATAAATGAGCTCCATCAACATAATAGAATTTATAGGAGTCTCAGATGGGCCCTTGTAGAAAGATTCTCTGCAAGCGCAGTGGCACTGAGGAAAGCAATTGCACCCTGAGGCAACTGCAGCCGCCCCAGCTACTCTCTCTTACCTGGAGGGCTCCCTGGAGATTTTTCCTTTCAACAATCCATCATCATCCATGCATATATGAAACTTTCAATTAGTTTTTAGCAATTTTTCTTTCTGCAGAAGCCAGCACACTTTTTTGTGCCTGTGTGTGTTGCACAAAGTATCTTAGTAATTGTCATTAGCAGAATTGTTTAAAAATTTATTGGGTTAGGGGTGGTTCTGGACCTCTTAGCTTCACCTAAACTTTATTAACCACGGTCTTCCGTACAAGTTTGACCTACAAAGCACTCTGGAGGAAAAGAAGATTTAAAAAACCAACATTATAAATATTTTAACTCTACAAGTTATTAATGTTTTAACACATGCTCTAATGTTGGTCTTTTCATGTGGACAAAAGCTATTCTGTGTGTCATATGCACATCACAAAGCCTTAACAGTCTCAAGTGGAGCCCACATGGAGGAAGGGCGTATTACTTTGCAGGTCTTGCTTTACCTAAGCTTCTCCCCAAGATGCTCAGAATAGTGAGAGAAGCTGAATGTCAGGGAAAAGAGGGCTCCAGCCTTCTGTCGCCAACGTGCCTACCCCTAAGGAGGCAGAGACAGGCTGAGTCTCTCCAAAGGTGCTGCAATATACCCAGCTTTGTGGAGGCTTCTGGTTCTGTGGTACACCAGGAGGTGGTGACTGTGGTGAGGAAGTACCTACAGAGTACAGCTGCGTCTACGAGACATGAAATCTGACTATACACACAGAGCATTAGCAGTATTTATTCTTTGTCTGTGTAAATTGGAAATAAAAGTTACTGTAAATAACAGCCTACAGGCTTTTCCATTTACATCTGTGGAAATCAAGCACACTTCCAAAGTAAACAAACATCATAATTGGGGTCATCAGGGTACGTAAGTGGTTACAGCACTGAAGGCTGACATTAAATGTCCACTTTGATTTACATTTTTTGGATTAATATCATGGTGATGTTATTCTGTGTAATTAGGAATCTATTGCAAGGCATTACTGGTGAGATTCTTAATGAGTTTCCAACGGGATAAAAATAACCTCAAAATGCATGCTTACAAGTAACTTCTTGACCTCAGTCGCTAATTCATTAAATAAATCTAAATGCCCATTAATACAAATAGAGAACATTTGGGAAAGTGATAAAGGAGGAGGTGGCAGTGGAGGTGAGGGAGCATGCTGTTTCCTTTGATTATATTGTGTAAGAAGATACAAAAGTCTTTCTAAAATCTATGAAAGTATAGGGAGCATCAGGAGGTCAAGGCACAGTGGGACAATCCTGAGTCACTTGTCAACCCAGAGTTCCCAAAGGGCCTCTTGTTCTGGGCTATCATTAAATCTGATGTGGTAGCTTTTGATTCTGATTTAATTCCCCAAAGTCACAAAGATTTTGTCGTATTTTGCCTATCAGTTGGGATTGCATCTAAGCAATAAGAAAGGTATGGAGCAAAGTCACAGCCTTTAAAAAATACAACAAAATAATACGTGAACCACAATCTGGAGTGTAGCTCCTCACAAACCGACTAGTTAGTGAATGTGGAATTCCAAGGCTAGGTGGTGTAGGAAAATTGGAAAACTGATGGAATAACAAACACATAACGTAACAAAACAAAACAAAAACAAAACCCCCACAAAATACCATGACTGTTTCTATTTGTTTTTTGTCAATAAGTTTTATTAAATATTGCTCATTATTTTCCATCCATGAGGAGAAACTCTTGGAAATTAATAGCTGCTTGAAAAGAAGATTCATCCTTCTGCATTTTCTGTCATCACTAGAGGGTATAGCCTTCACACAGAGTCTCCTGAATTATCTTAAATAACATTAGAATACTTAACTAAATGTTATAAGACTTGTATGCATCCCTTACTAAAATCATATACATTCTCAACGAGACCTTTATACCTTGCATGAGATATTCAGATTTTATCTCTAGGGGGAAGTAGCCTACAGAAACAACGTCTTCTCTAGGAAAGGATAAAACATGGCCTAAAACATTGACCTCCATCCTTACGAAAAATGCTGCAGTTCAGAAAAGACAACTGGCACAACTTCTTAGTCAGGAGAAAAGCACCAAACTAATCTACAGACGTAATTTGAATCCTGGGGCAACACACAAAAGCAGCCTCTAATTTAAGCAGTAAACCTATGAAATATGCTTTATTACTCCTTCTTGACCATTTAGTTAATAAGATGCTAAGGAGCAACTTTGAATTGACTTAACTCCGCTCCCAGCTATGTCATGAAAAGCAATCAGAAACTCATGGTATATTTCCAGTCTCCATTTTATCACCGACCAGGGTCCGAATCTCCAACATCAAAGTTCAAGAAGCACAAATAATGTGACTCTGATAGATTACATGCAAATTGTATAAGTAAAATAGACTAGAAAACTAATAATACATACTTTCCCTTTCCAAAAATCTGCCTGACCAATGGCACTTCTGCCTCTTTGAGCCATTAAGGGTATGTCCTCTCTTGTGAAGAAAAAACAAATGCATTTCTTAAAATTACTTTCAACTGCGTCTTTCTTCAAGAGCAATACACACTTCGTTTTCTTCTACACATGCATAAGAGGGACACCTCATCACAAACAAAGTAATATATCACATATTACCAACAGCCTTGCCTGTCTGTCGTAGAAAGATGTAACCGAGCTCATGCAGTAAGACTGACACCAAATACTGTTTTGCCTAGCCTCGTAAAGCAGAAGTGTGGGATGCAAAAAAATTACATTACTAAACTGATACTGCATTATGGCCCTCGTGATTAAACACTTACCATGCATTCCTATTATCAATAAAAAATGAGTACATATCTGTATTAGATCATTGTCCACGTACATATACAAGACTTTTGCTAAAAAGAAACATTTTTCAGAAAATGTTTCTCTAGTGCATGTATCTCCTCTCCTCAATATTCTTAATACTGGATTTTTTTAACAATGCCATGGTTTAGTCACTAGAATCTTTGTGCCTTTGAATGTGCCTATAGAAAATTGCCTCATCTGAGACAAGACGGAGAACCAATGCATGCTTTAACAAGGACAAGCAGACACAATTTTAAAACTACATCTAAATTAAGGATAATCTTGTGACAACAGCTAAACCAATGCAGCAATGAAAGCTGACTTAAGTGTCCTATTATACAAAATTGTACCCATTATAAAAGAGAAATCAAAGACGGCTGCTAACATGATTAAGCTATGGTTCTGTAGAGACAGAAAACAGTGATGCATGAGCAGTTTTCAAATGACAATTAAACAGGCAGGATGTGTAAAGACACTATTGAACTGAATTTAAAGTATCTAGCACTAGAATTGTAATGACATAGGTACTGATCCCAAACTGCTTGATCTATGCCTCAACAGCAACCTGCAAACTCCATTCTACGCACTATGGATCTGGTGCGGCAAAACACTAGCTTCATTTCAAATATATGGTCATCTTGCCTGAGGTCAGCATGCTACTCACTTCAGAAGTGCTTTTCCAAATCAGTCCTGGGGGACTGGGCCCGTGGATGAATGATCTAAATACTCCCCTAACAGTTTATTGCGAGCCAAGCAATCCTCTGTTCACTTTCGTGGTAACACACTTACAAAATGGTCCAGTACTGAGCATGTAATTCTCACTACACTGTCTGATCTCATGCCTTTTGTCCTTTATATCACTGGTTACCTACACATGCTGTGTAAATTATGATGAAATGCTTTTCTGGCTGCAAATCAGAAAAAAAAAATATATATACTTATATAACCTCCATGGTTCATTGCCTGAAATGAAATGAGTATCTGATCTAGAAAATGAAGCCCAAATTTAAGGTTAAAATTTTCAAATTTATTCAGTATCGGTCCAATTCTGCTTACTCTTCAAAAAAAAAAAAAACAAACTATTGTGATTCTCCAAATATTTGAATAAGTACATAAAAATTAGCTTATAGTGTATCCTATGTTGAATGCTCTGTGGACAGAGAAGACGTCTGATTAAGTTGATGCCTGTCAGAAACAGAAAGCATTGAAAGTACAATCACAAATATCTATGTTTCAATTCTACAGTCATGATTGTACATTAATTATTTCCTCTGTGCAGTTCTCAGTTCTACCCAGCCCTGCCCTTTTCTGAACTGTCCCAGAGAAAGAGTTTAAATGTAATTAAAATGATAAGAAAAAGGTGGCACCTCCTTCTTCGAAACCTTCAGCAATTCTGTAAATGACAGCTTCCAGGTCCCACTAGATTCTTTAAAATTCATCAACCATTTCGAGATTACATTCACATTTATTACAGTCTCATTTAAGGACCAAACTTTGACCATTCCTCAAAGTGACCTTCTGCTCTGGGCAGTCATGGTCCTCAAACAACATGAATTTCCACAGCAGATCACTGTGGAAAATGCTCTGGAACCAAGAGAGTGATACTGCGCTTCCCTGATGCATGTGTTCTGAATAGCTGGACAATACATGACATCCACAAAAAGTATCTGTGCCAGACGCAGAGCAGCTGACAGGGGAACAGCTAACTAAAACTGAACATCATGAGATGCATAAAAATGAAGCTTTTAATTTGGTCAATTTTGTCTTTCATCTTTGATGCGCTTAACGGTTTCATTTTCACCCTGAGTCCATGGCATCTATAACACGCAGTTAACATCAAAACAAACTACTTGTCATTAAATATTAAGTTCCTTAAGGGGTAAATCTGTAAGTCTTTAATTTCTTTTCAGTTCTTTTTCAGCCAAAGCTGGCACTACTCAAGGCTGGAGAAGCATCCAGAATCCAGAAATCCCAATGAAACTAATGAAAGTGAAACTTGAGAAAGGACTGTTTACGTAAAGCCCTGAGGATGCAATGACATGACCATGCCTACATGAGAAAATATAGTGTTATTCATAATGAACGGGGTTTTGCACTAGAGGAAAATCACAGAATAATAGAATCATAGCATGGTTTGGTTGGAAGGGACCTTTTAAGATCTTCCAGTCCAACCCCCCAGCCATGGACAGGGACACCTTTCACTAGACCAGGTTGCTCAAAGCCCCATCCAACCCGACCCTGAACACTTCCAGGGAGGGGGCATCCACAACTTCCACAACTGGGCAACCTGTTCCAGTGTCTCACCACCCTCGTTGTAAAAAAAATCTTCCTTATGCCCGATCTAAGTCTACCATTTTTCAGTTTAAAACAGTTGCCCCTTGTCCTGTCACTACAGGCCTTGGTAAAAAGTCTCTCTTTCTTTCCTATAAGCCCCCTCTATACATTGAAAGGCTGTAACAAAGTAATCATGTTCGCTCCACCCAGGTATTCCACTGGCAGGTGTCTCTCATCTACTCCCTGCCAAGGCATCTTCAGCCGTGCCTGTCAGAGCGTCTCTGTCCCCAAAGCTGCCGGAAGAACTCCAACCCCATGATCTTGCTGATTACCCAGAAGCACTCTCCAGCGCCAGGGCTCCTTAAGCACATGCAGATGTCCCAGGAATATCTCTGGAGAGTTTTTCATTCTGATTCACCATTTCCATGCAAGAGGTATATGCTAAGTTCACCTGATTCTGACTCTATCACCTGATAGATGTGAATAGCAGAAGAATGAAAAGACTTCTTCACATCTTTCGTCTTAAAGTAATGGGCTGGAAGAAACAGGCTAAAAGGAAAATCCATACCAAAAGCGATTCCAGTATACGCCCAGCTATCTTTGTTGTAATGTACAGCCCCTTCTAGTATATCATGTTTACAATCCATTCTTTGATGCTTTAGGCTTTGATTTTGTTTGGAAAATGGTTCACCTTTCATGCACACTTCTTACCCTATGGACAGCACCTCAGTTATAATCAGCTTTGCTAATTTTTTACTCTCTAGTAATATTCACTTAACATTTTCCTTCTTTTTAATATCAGAGGAACACTTGATGGATCAAAACTTTTACTTGGAGAGTATTACAGACGTCATGTCCTCTCTAGTTTGCCCCACCGTGCACCTACCAACCCATCTGGGACAGTACACTAAACATTCTTGGAAATTTTTGAAGGTTAAAACCTTTTATATAGTATAAAAAGCAGCCCATGCATTGAACAGTATTGTACCTGTGTTGTGTTAAATTTATGTTCCCCAGTGCATTCGTAGCTTTTGCCAAACACTGTCTGTGGCTTACATACAAACTCCTGCCACAGCCTCTGCTGAGCACTGTGTTATGTAGATCTGTCCCGTGTGCAGTGAGCCACAGGGACTTCTGGGGTCTTCTTAGGTAAACTCAGGCTCGCGGCATCCTGATGTAGCATTCTGCGGTGACCTTCCTGAAATACCATCCCTGTTAACACACCTTAGCAGCTGACTGACTGGATCCCTTTGACTTAGCCACGATATATTTGCTTCTTTTTCACTAGGACCTTGCTAATATTTCTGACAGAAGCTCAGACATTAATACTGGTGTATGTGACAACCTTTCCTTTTTTTCTTCCTACAGTAATGGACTACAAGTCTATTCCCTTCTGTAACAGGGACACTTTTTTTTTTTTTTTCAAATTTTGAACACCATGCCAATGGGGCCTAACATCATTTTCTCAATGAATAAATGACAGTCGAGGTGGAGAGCCTTGTAAACAAGGCTGATGTAGCAGACAGAGCCTTTTGAGAACAACTTTTGAAGCAGTTTGTTAGAAACGAACAGGAGAAAGGCACAGGCTGTTATTACAGCTGTATTATATATGATAAAAGATTGAAAACTCTTAATGCTATTCTAATGGCTTAATAATTTTGTTACTGGTCAGCAATTGCTGTACAAGACCCAGGGATCCAACTTAGTACAAGCAACACATTAGTATTATCATCTGGAGGCACCTCTGCAACTCTCTGGGTTTCTAACAAACATACTGTATCTAGCAAGGGAGAATATAGCTCCCAGAGTCCAGGCAATCAATTACTGTAAACTGTAAAGAGCACATGATGTACTGTTTTCAGAGCATCTTTTTTAGAAAACACAACTTTTAACTAAATATGAGGATGAGTATTATTTCACCTCATACAATCTCGTATAAAGATATATGCAGGTCCAGGTTAGCAAGCAGTTACCAAATATTGCGAATTCTAACGAACTTCTGTGTACACACCTCCACTGATATTCAAAATCCTCATTGCCTTCAGTTGTAAATGAAATTCCAGTCAGGTACGTTTAAAGGAAAGACCCATAGTTCCCTCTAAATGATTGCTAATGTGATACGGGAACATGCATCGCAGTGTTCAAAAGAAGTCACAGTGTTTGCAGACCATAGCTGGAACATCTCTCTGGGTCATGAGAGGATTTGGACCAGGCCATAGAATTTCAGTTTGTGAGTGGCCTTAATCCAGCGTATTTTGGCAAAACCAGTACCACTGCTGTTCCCAGCACAGAAATGAGCCTTCTCTAAAAGACCTGGGAACATCAATGGCATCAGTGCTATGTGGACTAGCAGAAAATGAGAACTAAGGCTCTCCTGTCTTCCTATCCCTTGGCAGATAAACCCCACCTTAACACACACATTACAGAAACACAAAGATTGCTATCGGGTTTGCTGCACGCACTCTTTATGCATTTTAGATGAAAGAATCCTTTAATAAATATAGAACAACTTTGTGGAAAAGCCACCAGAAGCAAATCCCTTTTTCTGCAGGAGATGGATCTCCCTGCTGCCTGCAGAGACACACCTCTTGCTCAACGGCTTTCTGATTCTCTTCTGTCGCTACCTTAGCAGGACAAAAATCTTCCTATTCAGGCTAGCCTCGAAACTCTCACTATGCCACATGAAAACGGAACCTCCTCCCCAACAAACCTGATGCATTGACCCTCTCTGGCCCTGCTTTTGGAAAAAAAGTGATACTATTTCATGGCAGCTCCAAACTTGCAGAGATGTATTAAGGATGCTCTAATCAGACGTGCTAACTTGAGCCATTTAGGTACAATGCTGTCTTATTTCCAGAACCAGAATAGGTACAAGCAAGAGCTAGGCATGAAGAAGACTGGCAAGACTTCTGAGGACAGACAGAACAAGAGAGTTCAGAGGAACCCAGCTGATCCGAAGGTAGGCACTGGAAAGGTGGAAAGAGGACATTTTGATAACTTCATTCTATGACTTAGGCACTGAGATTACACCTAAGACATCCAGGTACATTTGAAAATGCTAGTTAGAGAATTTCAGCCCTTGGTAGTTCAGTTCAGTTAGATTTCCTCTGAATTATACTCAGTTACACCAGAGATATTACTATGGCGACAGCAACCTCGTATCTGTACTTTCAAAAATTACCAGGAGTTTCTCTGTGTGCTTCGACTTTGGTCAGAACCTGAAATTTCCTATTTCCTTCTCTTTTGACAGATACTTTTGTCAGGAAATACATTGGAAGACTTCAGGTTCAAACAACAGCCCCAGGAAATCGTTCGTGGGTAGCAATACCCACAACAACAAACTACTAGTAACATCCTTTCTCAATACATACACACTGCCTGCATATATTTCGAAGTCTACGCATGCACACACAGTCACACCGCTTACATAACTAGCCTTGTCCTTGTGTTACTTTTTTCCTAATTGTTCTTGACATGATGTCACTGACTAATTACTTATTCATAAGTACTCTGTCCCCTCTAGATATTATTGTTTACTAAGATGATTGTCTGGCTGGGAAGACATGAACCACGTGTGTTTGGTCACTAGATGACAGTTGACACTAAAAGCCAAAATCTAACTAGAATTCTAGAGGGTAAGATTTCTGCCTTGTTCGTTAATTTAGGATATGATCTGGGGCCAGTATTATGGGTTTGCGTGGCAAGGTTTTGGTAGCAGGGAGGCTACAAAGGAGTGGCTTTTGTGAGAAGCTGCGACAAGGTTCCCCCATGTCCAAAAGAGCCAATGCCAGCCGGCTCTAAGACGGACCCGCCGCTGGCCAAGGCCGAGCCCATCAGCGACGGTGGTAGCACCCCTGGGATAACAGAATTAAGACAGAGGAGAAAAAATACTGTGGTGAAACAGCAGCGTAGAGAGAGGAGTGAGACAATGTGAGAGAAACAACTCTGCAGACACCAAGGTCAGTGTAGAAGGAGGAGGCGGGGAGGAGGAGCCTGAAATGTCGGAGCAGAGAGCCTTCCCTTGCAACTCGTGATGAAGACCATGGTGAGGCAGGCTGTCCCCCTGCAGCGCATGGAGGTCCACGGTGGAGCAGATATCCACCTGTAGCTCATGGAAGGGATACCACGCCAGAGCAGGGAGACGCCTGAAGGAAGCTGTGACCCTGTGGGAGCCCCACACTGAGGCAGGCTCCTGCCAGGGCCTGTGGACCCGTGGAGAGAGAAGCCCACGCCGGAGCAGGTCTGCTGGAAGGGCTGGTGACCCCGTGGAGGTCCCACTCTGGAGCAGCCTGTTCCTGAAGGACTGCACCCCATGGGAGGGACCCAGGTTGGAGAAGTTTGTGAAGTTCGTGAAGAGCTGCAGCCCATGGGAAGGACTCACGTTGGAGAAGTTTGTGGAGAACTGTCTCCCCTGAGAGGAACCTTCACGCTGGAGCAGGGGAAGAGTGTAAGGAGTCTTTCCCCTGAGGGACAAGGAGTGGCACAGACAACGTGTGACAAACTGACCGTAACCCCCATTCCCTGTCCCCCTGCACCGCTCGGGGGGAGGAGGTAGAGAAATGGGAGTGAAGCTGAGCCTGGGAAGAAGGGAGGGGTGGAGGGAAGGTGTTTTAAGATCTGGATTCATTTCTCATTATGCTACTCTGATTTGATTGGTGATGAATTAAACTCATTTTTCTCCCCAAGTTCAGTCTGTTTTGCCCATGACAGTAATTGGTGAGTGATCTCTCCCTGTCCTTGTTTCGACCCTCGAGGCTTTCATCGCATTTCCTCTCCCCTGTCCAGCTGAGGAGGGGGAGTGACAGAGCGGTTTTGGTGAGCACCTGGCATTCATCCAGGCCAAACCAAAACAGCCAGTCAATTATATTATCTGTGCTCAGCTTCCCTATCTGCAAAGCCAGGATAATAACAATGTTGAAAAACTGTCAGAGTGCCAATTCATGTTAACTGTAGCGAGTTCTAGGACCTGAAAAGCCAACTATCAACCATGAATCAAAAATCTTCAACTAATTATGGCTTCAGTAATACCATCAACAGCACATAAAAGCTACAAGTAGGTCACACAAATAACAGCCAATGTGTCAAGAAATCCCAAAGGCTATACTCAATATGATTCTTATTTCAGATAAAAAGAGATTGAGAAGCAGATCAAAGCCATGCAGCAATGCAGTGATTTTAGGTAGTCACGAACACAGAGTGGCAATAATAAAACAGGAGCCCACAAGTAGAGCAATACTTGAGACAGTAAGAGTTTAAATAAGCGCATAGTGATTGATGGCTCTAATTTCTGCTGACACGTTAACTCCACGATGTAGAGCGAGAAAAAAGAAAGAAAAAAACTTATATTTGAGATAAACATTCAGCTATTCATAGAAGCATAACCCGAAGGGATTAGTCTAGTTTAACAGAAACCAAATTAATATCTCTTTCACGTTGAACATTCTTGGTGCACTTTTATAAGCTCATAAAAAGTTCTGTTTAAGCATTGTCTGACCATAACAGCGATTAGTATGTGATCCAGAAAGCATAAAAATCTAAACATGTGCTGATCAGTTTGTAAGCACATTAGCTGCTTTAGCCACATTGTACATATGCTAATGTTATGACTGTTATACGCAGGCATCACTTTATGGTCATAACAGGTAATGCATCACATTAATCAGATAATTCTCCTCTTTTCATCCTCAGTTATCCTTTCTCCACTACTGACAACTTACAAAAATCTGTATAGCTGTAAAAATCTTCCAAGTTTCCTTCTGTAAAATTACATATCTGGGAGTCGAAGAACCTAATAAATTTGTACTTTCTCTGTATTCTCTTTTTAATGGATGAATAAAAAGACCGTCTATTTTTCCAATGGACGTATCATAAAAAAGGAAAAATACAAGACACTGGAGATTATTTGGAGGGCTTTTTTCCCCACAAAAATGTATACTTATGCAGTGCAGAAGTTTTAATATTAAGAACATTTCAGCATGAAAAAATAGTTTCTCTTGGAAACTTCTTGCAAAACAAATTTACTGTAGGGGAAAGGTAGTGAGGCAGAAAGTAGTCGCTGCAGTATGTTGGGTTTTGGCCCAGCCACCCTACATTTGAAAAAATTTAAGAGAACTGAACTTAAAACCCAGAGTAATTTTCAGGGTCCTTCCCTCTTGGACAATGCAGTAAATGCAGAGTAGTTTCTGCAAACAGACAGTATTCTTGTATTTGCCATCTCCCAGATTGGAACATGTGCCCTCCGGCACGCTACAACTGCACTGTACTGCTGTAGGACACTTTCTGATAGATGAACCTCCAAGAGCTTAGAGATTTGGTTCCAATAAATTTCTATGCAATACTGAAAATTCAGACTTCTCTGATCCAGACACCAAGTTGATATTGCTTTTCCTTCATGAGATTTACAGCATGTCCTGGGTTGACATGGCTCATAAATTTCTGCTAATGCATTTCCCACAGTCCATGCGGAGACATGCAGCCTAAATGATTTCGACCCTACACAGTTCAGGTACAGTGTTCAGGGGCTGCACAAAAACTCTCCTTTGAGAAATCTGAAAAGCACCTGTTGAACCTCAGTACGAAAGGTCTTGCCCTCCCAGAAGGCAAAACTGCAGTTTTAATGAGATCTTAGTCCAAAGAGAATATCACACAAAATTATTTTCAACTGCTATTATTCAAAATTGTCAGGTTGTAAAAGGATGAAAAGAAATGTAGTCTCCAGAACCACCAATCAGGCCAGTTTTGAGGTTAAGTCTCCTGGGAAACCTGAGAAGTGATTCATTTTCCAAAAGCCTTTATACCTGCCTTCACTTGAACCAAGTATTTGCTAAATAGTATAGGAGTGTTATTGTCCACTGGGGACCATGCAAAGATTGTCTAATTAATTTCTCTAGTAACCTAAACTAGATCTGGGTCCTTAGAGATGCAAGCAAATCAAAGTCAAACAATGTGATCTCTCTCCTTCTGTCTCTCTCTGCCTCCTTTCTTTGAGAAATTATTTAAATTATGAAAGACTATTTTAAGTCACTGATGGAAAGCTAAATATAATCTTCACGGTTAAGAATCCTTCTGTTAATCCCCTCTGCAAGGCATGTTTTAAACTTGTCTCAATTTAAAAATAAAAAAAAAAAGAGCCTCTAATTGCAAACTTATGCAAATGTTCTGCAGTTTAAGTTCACAGAATCACAGAATCAAGTTTGGTATAGTTTTTGCTATTTTTGATGGTTAACCAAAGCTAGCAACTTAATAAATTTGCAAAAAAAAAAGTGTTAAACTTTTTAACCTCCCAGTTGTCCTTTTTTTGCTGATAGTAAAAATTCATCATAAACAAACACAAAGTTTGCTTTCATCTGGAATAGAGTATTGTTGTTTGGAAACTTGGTCACGTTCTTTTTAATTGCTAGCGTGATGCACCAATCTGTATGAAATTCAGAAAAACAAAATTCATATTAAGGCACTCTAAGTTTTTTGTAGCTCAAAAGCCATCATGTTTATGCTAAAGGGTAGATCACACATCGAAAAAAATTATGAGAATTGCCTAAAGAGCTTCAAAAAACTCATGACAAAACATAAGCCTTCCCAGACACTACCAACTGATCATTTCAGACCCTTGGCAATTCTGCACAGCTGCTTCCATAGGTCCCTGTGCTGTCCCAGGCAGTTCCACCACCTGGTTGATTTTCTCAGATTAGGACCACAGACATGCCCTATTTATTTCATAGGAAGAGGGGCATCTCCAGAAAGTGATGCAGATGGAGAGCTAACAAGCTCATCACTGTATACAGCAGTGCATGGGCAGCCAAGTGGCTTGTGATTCAACTGCTGAAGCTGACCGCTTCTCTTGAAAATCAGCTAACTATTTTGATTTTCAGAGAACTGCAAGTCTGTGTAAAATTACAGGAACAGTGTACCGAAAACTTCTTTTGGAAGAATCTCCTGAATGAACCTGCAGGAGACAGTCCTGAAGGGCAAAGGAGTCCAGGAAGGCTGGGCATTTGTCAAGAAGAAATCTTAAAGGTGCAGGAGCAGGCCACCCCTCTGTGCCAAAAGATGAGCCTTCAGGGAAGAAGACCGGCATGGCTGAACAGAGAGCTTCGGCTGGAACTGAGGAAAAAAAAAAAAAAAGGAGTTTATGACCTTTGCAAGAAGGGGCAGGCAACTCAGGAGGACTACAAAGATGTTGTGACCTATGCAGGGAGAAAATCACAAGGGCCAAACCCAACTAGAGCTTAATTTGGCTACTGCCGTGAAAGACAGTAAAAAATGTTTCTATATATACATCCACAGTCTTTCGTTCATCCACTAAAAGGGTCATCTTGTCACAGAAGAAGATCATGTTACTCAGGTGAAGACCTGCTTTTCATAAATGCATCTTGACTGGACCTGATCACCTGGTTGTCCTGTATGTGCCATGCGACCTGATGTGAGTAACTCTCGCTCCTTCCACGAAGATGGGCGAGAGTGTTGATCTGCTTGAGGCTAGAAAGGCTCTTCAGAGGCATCTGGACAGGCTCCATTGGTGGGCCGAGGCCAAATGTATGAGGTTCAACAAGGCCAAGTGCCAGGTCCTATACCTGGGTCACAACAACCCCATGCAATGCTACAGCCTTGGGGAGGAGCGGCTGGAGAGCTGCACAGCAGAAAAGGGGCTGGGAGTGCTGGTTGACAGCCGGATGAACATGAGCCAGCAGTGTGCCCAGGTGGCCAAGAAGGCCAGCGGCATCCTGGCTTGTATCAGGAACAGCGTGGCCAGCAGGAGTAGGGAGGGGATCGTGCCCCTGTACTCAGCCCTGGTGAGGCTGCACCTGGAGTACTGTGTTCAGCTTTGGGCCCCTCACTACAAGAAGGACATTGAGAGGCTGGAGCATGTCCAGAGAAGGGCAGCGAGGCTGGTGAGGGGTCTAGAGAACAAGTCTTACAAGGAGCAGCTGAGGAGCTGGGGCTGTTTAGTCTGGAGAAGAGGAGGCTGAGGGGGGAACCTTACTGCTCTCTACAACTACCTGAAAGGAGGTTGGAGCGAGGTGGCTATCAGTCTCTTTTCCCAAGTAACAAGTGATAGGACAAGAGGCAATGGCCTCAAGTTGCATAAGGGGCAGTCTACACTGGACATTGGAAAAATTTCTTCACCAAACGGCTAATCAAGCATCGGAACAGACTGCCCAGGGAAATGGTTGAGCCACCATCCCTGGAGGTATTTAAAAGATGTGTGTGTGGGTGCTTAGGGACACAGTCTAGTGTTAGACTTGGCAGTGTTGGGTAATGTTGGTCTCAATGATCTTAAAGGTCATTTACAACCTAAATGATTCCATGATGCTATAGATTATAGTCTGAATTTCAGTGTGACAAAAATAATATGCAAAAGTATCTCTTAGGAATTTTCAGGTTCCTAACACATAATGATGAACAACTGGTTTTAGAGATAGTTGCATTCAAGCAAACCAGACTCTAGACTACAGAGTAATGGTCCCATTACAAAACAGGAACATTCTGAAATCATTGAAGAAGTCAAGACAGTACTAACCAAGAGCTCTACCGCAGGAGCAACCAGCACTTTCACTGTCACTGCTGCTGTAGATAACAGGGTCCTTGTTCGGCTTTTACAGTTAATGATGATGCAGCTATTCCCCCTCTCTAAGAAAAAGAGAGATGATTAGAAATATGTTGCAAAGCAACAACTGACTTCCGGCTATTTTTTGTAGATTATCGTACCATCCTCCTCACCACTCTTTCTGAACAAATGGATAAGCAATATAAATAGCATTTATTACATGAATTTTGAATACTTTTTCTCCCTAGCCATTATGCAAAGAATCATATGCATGCAAAATTAGTTACCGTATGTTTGCACTTCTATATGTATATTGATGTTATAAGACACAAAATTAGATCTACTAGCTTTTTCCCCAGTGAAAAATACAATGGGGTTACTGGTGAATCTCAGTTCCTGAAGGGAATTAATTTCCTGCTCTTGACCCCTGTCCTGGCCAAGCTCTATCAGCAGCATGGGGTAGGCGTCCTCTTGCTGCATGTGTACATCACACAAACTAGGACACAGGAACATATTTGCTATCCTAGAATGCAAATGAGACTGAAATTACAATTGCACAAGAATTTCTTCCCCGTAATATAAAAATATCTATTCTGGATCAGTCTAAGTACTTCTTTTAGACCCTCTGTGTCTTAAGGCCCAGATGAGATTCTTAAGAGGGGAAAAAAATACCCAAATAAACCAAAAAATCAAGATGTAAGAACAAGGCAAGCAGCAGGCATAGAGCAACTTTTTTTCCTCTACCTTTCCAGTATCCATTAATCAATGAAGTGGAAACTGAGCCAAAGTGATACTGGGACCATTGCCTCTCTTCCAGAAGAATTTCGTCCTCTAAGAACCTGTCTTGGTCCTTTTCAACGCATCAATAATTTTAGTCTCCTCGATGAACGAACTCCAGGAATCAATTATAATGTGAGTTGTATGGAAAAGATACTTCCCTCTGTCTGTCTCAAAATTTATGAGAATTCCCTGGAAGTATCCTAGTTCCTGTTTTATGCAGGAAATGTAACAAAACATTCCCTCTTTCATTTTTCAATGCCATTAAAAATCTCTGTCCTTCCTCAGCTGTTTCTTATCCAAAGCCTGAGTCCTAATTTATTTCAACTCCACTGGTAAATGTACCAGTTTTGATCTCTCTGTTTGTTCTGACCATCCTCTTCTGCTGTTGGTTTTTTTTTATTCCAGCTAATGTATGTGATTTAAGACAGCTGACCAAGATGGCACAAAGTGTTTAAGAAGCAGAGTATCACAAATCTACAGAAAGGATGACGTTTCCTATTTTTTTCTCAATTACCAAAGATATTTTCACATCTAGGTAAAATTTGCTATGATTTAAAAATCTCTCTCCTGAGGGCCAGTAACTCATCCAGAAACCATTTCCACATACGTTCATTAGAATTTTTTCTATGTATGTAACTATGCCTTTACCATTAGTTGCTAAAATAGAGGTGCACAGCACCACTGGAGATGCTTTGCCTCCATCTGCCTGTCTGGAAGGATACAGAGCTCCTGAAAGTCATGTGGAAAACGTACCAGCTGCATGTGGATGTCTCAGACACACGAGGGAACCTCAAATGGCACAAGACATCCATGTTTTCACCACTGAACTGCGTCATTACTGCCATGCAAACCTGCTGCTGCTCCCCATACTCGGTTTCAGCTGTGACGAACTGTGTAACATCAGCACAATTTGCTACCCGACTGTTCAGCTCCCTTTCGACGGCCCACCATAAGTCTCAGAGCAGACCAACCATGTGGGACTCGACTCCGTGGCTGCCCTGCTCCCGGCTGGGGCGGTGGGATGGGCTCCGGCTGCCAGACCCTGCCCTGCCACACTCCTGGCCCCTGGGAGCCCCCCACCCCTCGCAGTGCCCTGGCACCTGGAGTCAGGAGGGAATGAAAACCGTGCAACTTCCTTAGGAGCCCTCAGTTGCTCTGCACCTCCTTTTCAGTTCCTTGAGGCTTTTTCCTAGCCATCTCCTAAGTGTCAGCTTGCCCTTCCAGAAGGCAAAACAGTTAGTTGGTCTAACATTCCATTGTAGGGGAAAAAAGAGAAATACATTAGACTCACTGTTACACATTTGATGGATATATTATGAATAAAAAGCTATCATCACTCCCTCTTGTAATTATATTTTTAGCTGCTCATGTTCAGTACCGTAATGTCAACAGACGGCTTGCTAGCAGCACAGCTTGTTCAGGTTTTTGTGTTGGAGGCAATCAGGTCAAAACCTCATCTTTTGCTCTTCAGTTTTACCAGTGTCCCTCAATACTTTCTAGCTGATTTGAAAAGGAATTTGGTTTGCTTATTGGAAACCTATAGAACTCCAGTTGCCATGCTGGATTTCATCTAGAAAAATGTGTGTACTTCTGACTAGTTTAAAATTTAAAGGTGATCTAAAGTGAAGATTTCCCTCAGCTCAACAGCTAAGATGGAGAAATCAGACACTCCATCATATACATCTTCTTCCAACAGATTCCTGAACACATATATTCTGGCTATAGAGTGAGCAAGGAAACACAGAGAATGCCTAAAGACAAGGATGCATAAGGCTGAGGTGATGTTCTTGCAGGGATGTTCCACCTACCACAAACAATACACATCTTGCTGTGAGAGGTAAAGGTCTTAAAACATAAAAACAACTAAAGGACTAAGTACCACCTCACAAATTGCATTTATTCCAGTATTGTGATGTAATTTGAAATATTTGCAGCCAAACTAAAACATCGTCAGCTGTACTATTCAAATTCTTTTTTTTTCACCCTATGCTAGCAAATTCATTCTACTGCCAGTGCACAGTAAAAAATTTCTCAGTTATGTTCCCAGAATCTCCTTCCCTTTTTCACTACACAAAGTACTCCACATTGCTTTATTTCTGAGTGGTTGTCAAAGACCAGCTGAACCACTGAAGAAAATGAAAATGGATTGCAGAGTATCCTGGTTCAGACTGGTGTCCTACTTCACCGGGCTGAAAGCAGATGCCGTACAGCAAAGAAGGCACAGCCTTGGGAGGGTATTGAGAGAGCTGCCATGCTTTGTTGGTTTGTTGTCTTTTATTTGGGGTTCGAAAAGGCTCAACAGTGAAAATGGGGACTATTAAAAGCAATTAATCAGACTAACGTTACCATATCAATTATACTAATATGCAACAACAGTAATTCATTTTTACTTAGCTCTGACAGTTGATTTCAAAGCACATTGCAAAAGTCACTCTCATGTTCCTCTCCAACAAATGGAGAAATTGAAGCAACTGGGGTTACAACGTGCCTGTCTAATACCAGAATCAATAATAAAATCATATTTCATGAATAATATGGCAGGGACCCACACCCTGAGCCACTCTTCCCATGGACAGGGAAGATACCCCTCGAAATCTCAAGGTTTCCAGATAAAATTGTGCTACTACATTATTTATTAAAGGTTTAATATATTCACAGTCACTTCATGTTATAGTTCTTTTCTGGATATACAGAAGTCTAAAAACAAGGACTGTCAACCACAAAGACAATAGCCTTTCATCCAGGGATCACGGCACCAGAAAGGACTAGCAGTGTAATGGGAATGAGGACAAAACTCGAATCTTGCCATGCTAAATAAACTGTCTGGAAAAAAATGTACCATCATTCAGTAAGGACAAGAAGGAGACTCTATAGTAAGCAACAGATAGCACACAGCTGAACTACAACAGTTCTGCAGTTCTCCTGGATATCGTGCTTCTGAAAAGGTGTGCAACAACCACCAGGGCTCTAGAGAGAACAGGCATGGCTGTGTAGGAAAACAGGCCGAAGAATCGGAGCTGTTTAACCTAGAAGAGCTCTGGTAAGTTCTTGAACTCCTAGTATCTTACGGAGTTGTTCTTCTAGCATTCTCCTTCACAGCAACAGCGAAAAACTACCATTATTCTATGCCTATACGGGTAAGAAATGGTGGGTTTAAAGTGCAGGATGTTCTGCTATTATGAAGGCAGCTTATAACAGTAAGTACAATGAAGGAATTTAATTAGCTCTCTGTAGAGAGAATTTCTGCAGAATTTTCCACCACTCCAGAAAAGCTTGGAAAAAGATTTTCACTAAGGAAAAACTTAAGACACATGCAACAATGACATAGTCTCTGAAAATCTCTGAAATATGACCAGTGCTGAAGTTAATAAGGTACCAGTAAACCTGAAGGTGACAGGTTGCAAAGTCAACCAAAATACCACTGAAACGAATCAATCTTCACAGTCGTTCATGAGCCACCTCCAGACAATTCCTGAAGAGAAGAGCTGACTGCTTCTAAATCTTCACTGATGGTACTGTCGACTGGAAAGCTCTTCCGATTTAAGATTTATTTAGGAAGAGTACAACTATCCAAGGTTATATTTAACACACGAGTAAATATAATGAAACTGGTCAGAAATTATTCAACATGAATAGAAGGAGGAATCACAGCTACAGACGGCTGCGGCTGTAAACACAGCAGAGCTAGTAAATAACATGCCTGATAAAGAAGCTTTATAAAACACATCTTCACAACTACAAAAGCCAACACAGAAAGCGGTGAATAGCTGGCTCATTTACAGACCCAGCAGAGTTCTCTGTACGGCCTCCGATAACCTCTTCTCTGGTCTGACAACGTGTTTTTTTCCCTGCACTGCTTCACGCAAGAGTGCCTGAGTGGGCTTCCTATGTTCAGATTATTAATTTAAGTAAATCAGAGTGTATAGAGTATTGCAGCTGGCTTCCTCAGCCACTCAACCTACTTCAGATTCATCAATTTCTAAAGAAGTGGGAACAATAAAAGTAGGATGAAATGAAGAGGAGTCTACAGCAAATGTCTAATTTATTGTGCGTGAGTGAGGTGATGTATGAGTCTCTGTTTCTAAACCTAAAGTACAATTTTTGAAAAGGAATTCAACACTACACAGCAGCTTTTTTTTTTTGATAGAAAGCTCCACTTTACTGGACTATTTTTGCATCTATGCTTTGTCCATCCCTATTCAGTAGCTTACCCGATGTTCAAAGTTGGACTGCTAAATAAAGGCATTAGTCAAGATGCCAGAGGAGTGTCTTTGTTCACTGATGTTCCTCTTCATCTGACAAAAAAAAGACACATAAAAAATCCTGCGATCTATAGTGTTGCCTGAAGGAACAGAAACTACCACTATAAGGAAGTCTTGTACATTTCCAGTACTACAATAGATGGATCTGGCTCACTTTATTTGAATTTTCTGGCTTATTAGATAAACTAAGCTCTTAGGAATCACTTGTTTTCCCAAAGTCCTTCCCAATTTAAACTGTCCACCCATATTTTGTCTGGCTAAAAGTAGAGACAGCGACCAGGAAGACAATCTGTGACGGTGTCTTTGGCTGCTCCAAGGACGATTGCTCTGTACAGCTGGTTATCCATCTGTACAATTAGTCATACAATATGAGATATGCGCTGAACATTTTAGGGAGAACAACGGGTTTAAGACTTAAACCAGGATTTTTTCTATGTGGAATATACTCACCACAGGATGAAGCAGATCAGAAATAACTGGCATGACAAAGGAAAAAATACTAAAACATTATGATGTGTGCTTTTGTTACACCCAAAATCTTCTTATGGGGAGAAAGAATTATATCTCATATACAAAGGTAAAAACTTATTGTCGGTGTAACTGCAATCTTAGCTGTTTAATAAATCACTGTTTTTATTATTATTGCTACTACTACTACTACTACAGGTCTAGTTACTACAGAAAGCGAATATAAAAAATAATGAACAATATCACTATGCATAAAAATTCTCAGTCATAATAAACTTTTTATACCCACACTTCACAGTATTTTCCTTTTATTTGGTGCCAGTTAAATGAATCATCCAAACATAGCAAAGCCTGCCCTTCCCTGCCCTCTGCTCACAAGGTCAAGAGCACCAGTCTGAGCAGGACTGGATGCACAGCTTCAGTCTGTCTGAGCAAGCAGAGGGTACAGCAAGTGGACATCATCTCCAGTCCTTTGCCGGGGATGCTGATGGTAGTATGCTGATGGCTTGTTTCTCCTCAGTGTGCCGTCTGGTTTGGGCTGCTTTAATATGTTTGGCAGCATGCTCTTACAACTTGCTCTTTCTTTTTTGGTTTGCAAGTTCACCTCACATATGAATTTACTATTTATGATGCATTTTATGTGTGTTAGATGCTTCTAGTTCATTCTTTTTGGTACCCCTGAAACTGGTTTTGCTCAGCTCCAGGTCTGCATTTCTTTCACTGACTAGTGGCGAGCTGTTTATTGCTGTGAGGTCCCCAGTGTCAGCCTGTGTCTCATTTCTTATCATCCCACGTGTTACTCCATTGCTCTGCATCTTGTGTTAGCACATCTCAAGGTATCTGCTGTCTTACCAAATCTGTATTTCTCTACATTGCGTTGCTATGCTAGACTCATCAACATCTCTGTGGACCTCTACTGCTTTGTGCCTACATTCAGGTTGTTATGGGATAGGGAACCAAAGTATTTTACCATTTCAGTATTTTAGGATAAAGAAAAAAAAAGTGATTAATCTAAACAAAAGCAACAATTGCTGCTAGTTCCTGCACCAACTGCAAGAAAATTTCTGTAGGTTCAGGAATAAATTAAATCTTCAGATAAACACAGTGTATTCCCAGGAGTGTTCCAGGTCAGATCATTTTTCCATCTTTTGCCTGTCTTGCAGAAGTTACCAGGAGGTAAAACAGCTTACTCTAATTCTCTCGCACCAGTCTGTAAACACAAATGCTGCAACTAAAAGGAATCATTGTTGTGCCTTGATTTACAAGCCCACTAATCAATTGTTGTGAGGAAATCATCACAAATTGTCATTATCAACAAACTTACTGTGTTCCATCACTGAGAATAGCCTCCTCACAGCTTTCATGTGTGCTGAATACATTCAAGAAGATGTATTCTGTCATCCTCAGGGCCAGAGTGAAAAAAGTTTCTTTTGGGGAGGGCACAACTATCAATCAAGGAACCAACTGCACAGACATTTCTGTACCAGAAATGTTTGACACAGAAGCAGAACCTTTCTGTGCTATCACCCGCTCTGCACTTTCACTACTAGCACAACCAGTAAAGCGAAATATTTTCTGTACATCACTTGAATGTCACTTTTATGAACTAGAAAGGTGGCTTTTGCACTGCATATATTTTCTACCTGTAAAAACACACCAAACCTCATAAAAAAGGGTATTTAAAAAAAATATCTTGACAAATCTTAAAGTATACACTCTGTAGAATATCATCAAAAGTGCTTAAAATTAGACAGCCATAGTGCTTTTGCAAACCAAGGTCTCAATTTGCACATAAAGCTAAGCAAACAGAACAAGTCACCTTACAGGACCTCTAAACCCACTGCGGAATCGATGCAATTGATTGTGAACCACCCAAGACACAAACTAATCCTTTCTTGCAATTCAAATAACACAGTCATTTTTATTTTTGACTTCATTGGTTAGCTTAATTTGGGCCATGAGCAGTGCTGGGATTGGGAAGGACTCTGTTTTAGGCCCAGCAAGGTTAGTCTCGCTGTCTCTGAAGGATTTCTTACATGCACAACTTATCCACATGCTTTCACAGTTACCTTCTCACTTCTTTCCTTCACTCAAATGCACACAACCTGATGAATATGTATCTATATCTATAAATATTTTGGCTCATGAAAGAAGGCTAAGTGGAGGCAAGTTTACAAATTGGAAAAGGCTACAGAGATTTTCTAGAGAATTCAAGGAGATAATCAGAGAACAAACAACCAGGTAGGAAACCCTGTCTAAAGCCAGTGAAATAATTCATTTGTATACTTAAACATGGGAAAGAGAAGGAAAATCTCATCTAATAAAAAACAGCAGAGAAGCTAAACGAGCGAAAATCTTTGAAAGCCCTATCTGTAAACAATATAACTTGGGTTTTGCCTTGTTATTTGGCTGGGAACACTGGCATGCGAGTTAGGCATGTAGAAGATGTTGGGCTGTGGTAGTTCAACCCTGATCATTTAGGTGGCTTTCTCAGCAAATCTTAATGAAAACACATATCCTAGAGGCAAATTCATCACTAATATCCATTTTTGCTTGAAAAATTCATTTCATGACATACTGTGTTGCATGCCTGATTAATCCCAGGGGCTGAATAATTCATGGCCATTATGAGATGGACCCTTTTAAACTCCTGGAGTTCTACATTGGCATCAAGCATCACAGCACCTTCACAGATCCTTTTCTTGAGCTAGAAATCATCTGGTGTTCTGTCTTCAAAGTATGGTGGTTTTATTTGTATCACATTGGTCATTATTGCATCTACTGAAACCCGGCACTATAGCTCAGCTAGAGACATTTTCAGTTAACCAAGGAAGTGCTGGAAATAACAAAGCTTAACTGGACAAAACAGCCCTGCCACTTCAGCTTCTCTGAAACCCTAGAAATCTCTCTTCTTCAGTGCTGTGCCACTGAACAGTCGCATGCGAACCAAAGGGTGCTAACCCTGTCACCTACAGAATATGTAGCCATCCATCAGCAATATTCTTCTCCATTTTGAAGCTGTAAAAGCTGAAGATACATTAGCATAAGCAAAATGAAAAAGAGTAATTAGGAGGCAAAAATAGATTAATTTAAAATTCCTTCACTTAGCGTGAAGAACCCAGAGAAATTAGAGGTAGAAAAAGATAGTTAGATTATGCATTCATTTCCTTCCTATGTAACATTCTCTAATGAGTTGTCCAGCCAAAATTTTACTGAATATCCACAACTTCTCTACTCTTTCACATTAAAAAAAAAAATCTTGATAGAAATTTTCTGCAGATTCAAGATATATTACTTCTTAATTGTATCCCCTTATTCCTGCTCTTACTGCTGTAGAGTAGCATAAAGAGTTCTCCATTCTTGGGATCAGTTTCGAAAGATTTATTTATAAAGAATAGCTCATTACCTTACACAGATTTCTATTAAAATAACTAGAACTAATTCTGAGGTAAGACAACTTCAGAATTAGATGTTTATTGAGTGCTTCAAATTCCATCTTCAAACAAACCTGGAGAAAAGGGGGAGACGCATCCAGCTTCCATGCAAATAACGATGTTTTTTCCCCACTTTTTCCTCCCAACTCCTCATACATGCTGATTCTTCTGTTTCTTTACAGTGAACCTGCTAGCACACTAGTCAACAATAATATCTTGTGCTCACTGCATTTGAGGACTTTCCAGATGAAGTATTCCTGGGGTAATGGGTAATTCCAGATTCTAAAATAGTTAAAATTGGGAAAAAATAAAATCTTCAGCAGTTAGAGCAGGAAATGTCAGACAACCTAAGTAACAGGCAGGCCTATCAATCAGCTCCATTTGCTGTACTACTGCCTAATGATAGGTCTTACCGATACATGTTATATGTGTAAGTATAAACATCGTATACTCCCAAATTACAACAAAAGTGATATAAGGAGTCTAAGGACTAGGTTAAAAAAGTAAGTTCTAGCAAATCTTATAACAGTATTGACTACATTTTATGCAATTTATGTCATTGACCTGACTCTGTTATTATATTTTTAATTTCAAAACAGTCACATTATTTTTCAGACTCAGCGCTTGATATCTTGCAGCACTGTAAGTATTCTGCCACAGCGAGTGAGGACAGCTTAGTGAATAAAATGTTACTTCCTATTAATAAAGTATATGCATTTTGACTCAATAACACACTACAATGGTCTCAAAACACATTCATTAAAGCTTTTGTACACTTGATGAGTTGAAAGCCTGTTCTGACTTAATTATCATCACAAAAGACCTTTGGTGAGGATAAAATAATGTACAGTCAATGTCTAGCAGCACACTTCTCTGTCAGAAGCAAGTCTGACTCTTCAGCAGATTTAATTATATTAACAATTTTTTCCTATTGATAAATTTTGCCTTTGAGAATATATTTCCCATCAGTAAGCACAGCTGAATATCTTTTCTAATACAAAACAATAGTAGCCATGGATCCTGTGATGCTGGACAACTCACTATATAGAACTCAAGCTAATCTGTTTATAAATCAAATAACATGACTTTTTACAGCTACATTCCTAACAATACATCTCAAGATCAGCTGGGTAGCCTCACAACACACCTTCAAGAAGAATATGAAGAAAACCAGCTTTTTAAGTCCTTTATCTTTACAAAAACTTAATGATCCACTTGGATTATGAAACCGGCTCACTGGTGTCTATCTGCCTTTGCACCTTTCTGTTCCTTAAGACAAGAAGCAGAAAGCAGTCAAAGCCTAAGCGATGCAACACACCTAGGAAGCCCAGGGTGCAGACACAAGGAGTAGAGGCAGAAAGTAAATATTAATATCAAACTTCTATATGCATATAAAGAATGATCACATACACTGGAAAAAAAACTGAATAATAACAAAAGCTAATCTGAGGATATTCTTAAAACCATAACAAGTAGGAGAAAATGGCAAACTGATGGTCAGCTGTCTATGGCAGATCTGAGAAAGCCCTGATTAGACAGAAGAAATCAGTTATCTGCATAGCAGGTAAGAGACTATGACGAGTGACTGGTGGGGTGGGGGAGTGAAGAGGAGAAAGTAATGAAGGGTCATACCCTACCTTCATCAAGGAGCAGCATAACATCAAGAATCATCAGGAAACCACCAAAATTAAGGTTTTACAGGGAGGTTTAAGTTCTGATCAAATCTTGTGTAACACTGGCTTAGTTTACGGTAGTGGGCCTGCCTAATTGATATATCTTGTAGCTGTTGACAACAGTCACAAATTAAGTGACAAAGCCTGTTGCTCTGTTCATGTCTTGAAGTAGCATGTATTTCACTGTCCACCTTCTTGAAGAACAAACTAGTGAGGAGAATGAAGGTATTCCTTCAAGGCACCAGCTGAACTGATGACTGGGAGCACTATCAGTATGTGAGAGCCTACAATTAGAGATTAACAGTTGGGTCTTTGTCATAACATCCTTTGGAAAAATCATCAGTATGAAAAGAATTTTTTTCTTGAATTTTGCCTCTTCATAAAATTAAACATTTTCTGGAATCTTTTTAAGAATGGTAACCCATTCAAAATAAATCTAATTGAATCTTGTTAAAACAAGATTATTGTGAATACAAATGAAAGTTATTAAATTTCCATTTTTTTTTTAAAGTTTCCAATTAAAATAAAACATCATGATTTTTTAACATGTCAAAACTAAACCTTCATTTTTTCCTCAAATCCGTGTTCTCCTAATTCTTTAGCCAGACACCTTTTGGAAAATCCAACGTATAAGAATTATTTCAATGGTGCAAATCTGATTATCACTATGGATCTTTTCATTTTCACTTTCTTCTCCCCTTCACTGATCAGTGCTTACTCTGGCATTTGTATGCCACCATCATGGTCTCTTGATCTTTGTGGTGTTAGCAATATTCTGAAAGATAAATGTTCCCTATTAAATTTCAAAACATTATTGATAATTGTCAGATGTCTAATTTATTTGTCCTTTTGGTAAGTGACGTCAAGTTGCCAGACAAGGTATATTCATTAAAAAGAATTATGCCTTGCACTCCTCTTTAGCATGAATGATTTGATTCTCTGAAGATAATCTTTGCCGCTACATTTTTTTACATACATAGATGAGATGGCTAGTTTAAGTAGCAGATGTTAAAAACACGCATTTCCCATTAAACTCTCATAATCCCTTCTTTTAAATTAATTATCAAAACCATATTTCAATTCTCGGTGGCATCCTGCTATCTTCCATCCTGTTTCTATAGAAAGTTTCCATCCTGCTATTCTCAATCCTTTGAATAATAGCTAGCAGGAGCCATGACGACCAACATGTGCTGCAGAACATCAAGCACTAGTCTGGGAAACAGAAGACAGTAAATAAGCCTCTCCTCTAGGCTCCCTTTCCCCCAGAAGGATTGGACCGGATGGTCTTTTGAGGTCGTCTCCAGCTTCGGCTGCTTGATGATTCCACATCTATGACTATGATCATGCGCTGAACACACACAGTGTCTCTGGCATCACACGGAGCCAGGTTTTTAACTGGTGTGATTCCACTGACTTCCAGTGGAGATAATGAGGCGACGTAAACTCTTTGGGAATAAAAAATGCTTCGTGTGTACACTGACTACTGGATCCTGCTCCAAGACTGGGACCCCAAAGCCCAGTTTCAATGCAGACAAGAGTCACAGCAAGCATCAGTATTATTGTTACTATATGAGAAGAGAGGCACAACAAAAATGCATGTGTGCTGTGAATATCTCCTTTCCATGACTTCTGCATCCCTTTAGCTCATCATCCCTTTTTCTTCTTTTCCATCATGCAGATAGAGAACTAGTTAATTCGCTGGAGTAAAGAATCATTTAAACACTTCTAAAATTTATTTTACCCATGCTTAAATCCCTGATACAGCATATCTGTATTTATATGCAATTATACTTCCAACTTCTTTAGAATTCATTTTCAGTTAATTTTGCCTTTCCACTCCAGCATCCAAACCTGTATCATACTGTTGTCTTTGAGTATGTCAGTAAAGATTACAACTAAGACTGACTGGGGAAAACAAAAAGATAATGGCCATTCAGTGATTTCTTCCTTTTTCAATTTTGCTTTAATATTTTATTTCCCAAAACAACCTTGATTTTAAAGCAGAACACATAGAGATGTTCTTAAAAATGTGTAAGAGCTTTTCAGATTTGGTTTTAATTTCAAAATAGGATCACATTTTTTAAACAAGGTCTAGTAGAAATCTTCCGCTTTAAGGAAATCAAAATCACTAGGTTACATTAAGTAGAGGCTAGCAAAGTCTTGATCATTTAAAGGTTTAATGCTCTGACTGAACAAATTAAAATAAGTGCTATCCAAGTGCAGAGAAGCAGTATTTAAATCATGGTTATTAGGCTCAGCTTTCTGCTATTTTTACAACATTTGAAACTGGCGCCTATACTGATAATTTCCAGACAATAAATAAATGCATATCCAGGGGTACATCAGCTAGCCTATCTGAATAAGAGAAGGTTGCTTTTATTACCCTTAACTCCTTTTTATTCCTGGAGAAAGATGAACAAATGTCTTGAGTGAGATCACACTGCAATATTTCTTTTTTGCTAATGCCGTTTGCCACAGTAACTGCCAATTTACTACAGTGAGTTTACATATTATCTAGAAATCGCTCCCTTTCTCTGCCCCCTCCCCCATCCCCCCAAATTAAAGTTGGTCACGTCAATCAAGCTTATTTTTATTGGTTGGAATTAAAGCAGTAGCAGGTTAAAGAGCTTAAAAGGGACAAAAATAGAAAAGATTTTGGTGCTTGAAAAATGCTCCTCTCAATTTGCAGCTTAGCGCGTAGAGGGTTTTAACAGGAGAAAACCCTCACCCAGGGCAGCTGGGCAGCATAACAGCTGGCTCCGAGCACTGTTCTTATACTGTTTGGAGAAAACACTAATAACTGTTACATGAATAACCTAGGATAATATGATTTTGAGAGCTCTTTACATCCCAAAATATGAAAATAATTCCAAAATTGATTTACTAGCATGATTTAATTCCATTAAAATCCATACATCTGCCTAGTTTTATAATAGTTACTTTTCAGAACAGAAAACACTTCACAATTTGGACTTGGTTTTAAACTTTCAAAAGTATCTCACTATATATATCATAAGCTCTTGACATTCATATTTATCTGGCATAGTCTCTCAAAACATGGTTGCTCTATTTTTTTGCTACTCTAAATTCACTATACTTGCTGAAAGTTTGCCAATGGATCAGATGATTGATAAATTTTGGCGCATTAGGTTGTCACTTTTCTATCTGATCTTTCCTAGAAGTTGCCTAAAAGAAAACTATGTTAAGCTGCTATGAGATTAAATGAGTAGACTAAAATGCCACCAAGAGGCAACAGAAAAATGGCTCGTGGTTAGCAGTACTGATAAATTTTAGTTCAGATTGCTAGAACATGTATATCAGGAACAAATCTCTCTAAGAACACACTAGATGATTGGGTGGGACAGCAAAGTATCTTTCTTTTATGTCATTTTTAACATCAGACCTGGATCATCTGGAATAAAATCAGATAATGAAACTAAGTAGAACTAGATGAAGAAGGTAAACAAGTAGGACCAGATGCAGAGACATGCATCTTGGACACAGTTCCCCAAATTAAATATGGTGTAATTGTCCCGTTTTCTAACAGATGAGTCATGACTGCCAAGACATTAGAAATTCTTTGCTACATTCTTCCTTCATCACAAAACAAATTTGTTTTCTCAATCAGTTAATTAGTATACAACAATATTCTTATAAAAGAACAAAACATTGAGCAAGAGATGATACATCATTGTCGTTTAAATCAGTATTAAGCACAGTGATATTTGACATGCCACAGTCTTTTCCCGTACGAAGAATAAGAAAAACCTTTCATACCATGCTCTTTTCCGTAGTACCACATCTCTTAACCAGCAGCAGCTCTTGATTTTGAGAACTACAATAGCCATTCTTTGAATTCCATCTGTAAGGAGCAAGAGTTACTGGCTTCAGGTCGTGTGGTCTTTCTTCTAGACCATGGTATCTTCGTTACAAGCCAGAAGTCTATTCACAGTAGCATGACAGTGCAGTCTTTGGTCTTTTGTCTATCTATCGGATTCAAAAGCAGTTACATCATTCACTTACAATGGATCATTCACTCCCAGGACAAAGGAGCATGGAGGCCACGGCTCGAGGAGCTACAAGTGTGCACTCAACTTCTTCAAGAGTGTTAAAAAGAACTTAAAGTATGAAAACACTGCAGAAGAGAAGAGATGCCTCACCAGGCATGCTTTTACCTTCTCTTTTCCAGCTCAGGAGCTTTTCTAGCCTTCAACAACACCAGCACAATACAAAACTCTTATTTTTGCAAGTGTTACTAAACGAGTAACTTTGGCAGGAGGGTTGGACTAGATGACCACAGAGGTCCCTTCCAACCCCTACTATTCTGTGATTCTGTCATTCTGTGAGTCAGCACAAGAAACCAAAGTCGTTTCAGAAAACCACCCAAATCTCATACCATTTTTCCCTGTAAGAAGTATCATGCTGTGATACGAAACTTCCTAAGTCTATGTAGCAGGTTTACAGACTATGATGGGTTTTGGGGTAACGGTTTTAGTAGCACTGGTTATAGATTCCTGAAACGCTCAGGATAACTACCCCAGAACATCTTTCCTTTTTTTTTCCCCTCAGAGTCCTAAGACAGAAATATATTTTGCGTAGTATTTATACATTCCCACATTAAAAAATATACTCCTTTCCTTGTCACAGTCTGATAACGTCCATCACTCTTGGCATCATTCTCATTGACGTGAACATAACAACAAACTATAGGTTCAGTAACAGATTCAGTGATGTGTGAGCAAAGCCGTTATCTGCTACAAATATCTGAACTGAACTTGTAATAGCTTATGATAAATAATATTTTTCAAAAAGTTGTTTATTTTCAAGCCAAATCCAGTGTCTCTTGCTTACTGTAGTGGGCCAAGCCTCATATACCTCAGTCCCTTCTCCCAGACCTCCTTCACACTTCTCTGACAACCTTCTAGCCCTATATGCATGCTTACCTACCCCTAGCATCCAAACTACACTTACCAGCATATTCTGGACCTGTTCCCATGCTAGCTGGCATAACTTTATCAGTGTGTGACTGCTTAATACTGAAAAGAGAGTCATCTAGTATTTGGCAAGTATGTACGCAGTTATGTCAGAAGCTGCTTTTTATAACATATGGGACATTCCTGGCAAAAAAAAAATGCTTAAAAAGGAGGGTTTGATCCCTGCCGCACCACCATCCCCAGAACATTTTTAGTAATCAGAGCATCTTCCCCCCTCCAAAAATTAAAAAAAAAAAATTTCCACCCAAGTACAAAAATTCCATGTCAGCAAAGATGTTTCTTTTTCAAGTTATACTGTATTTAAATCAGTCTCTATGTGAGTTTTTGGGCCCCATCAGAAACCAAAACCTAATGCTGTCCAAGTATCCATAGCCAGATGAGTTTAAAAAGAAGCTACTTAATATTCAAAAAATCACATGAAAAGGTGTTTCACTTTTTTGCATTGGCTAATTGGCCAACAGCTGATATATAAAGATTGCAGTTGTGTGCTTTCAGAAGCTAGGGGAGAAAAGGAAGATTTTCAGTCAAATCTCTTTCTCAGATCAAACCTAGCATCTCTACAGCTTGGAAACTGTTACTGTAGATTTCGTAACAGGTCCAAACCCCGAGAAAGACCATGGAAGCTAATACACTATTGGTCTATTATCTGCTCAGTGTATTTCTCTTCTTACTCTCTCATTTGTTTTTAAAGGTTGCAAAAATTCACATATTCCTCAGAACTATCATACATAACATACACTAAAACTTGTTGAAAATGAGGAGAAAAGAGGTGAATACTTCCCTGGTGAAGTAAATTAACTTGCTTGTGGAGAGCCAGTCTTTCTGAAAAATCACCATACGTAATCTAACATTGCCCTCTATCCTTCGGTTCAGCTACAGTTTTGGTCAGACTTGTTCCTAGTCTGAAGTCTCCATAATCAACAGACTTGCATCTTGAGTGAATTCTGGATATTATCCGCCCTTATCTGTATAATCGCCATTGAAATTCGAAGAATATATTGAGAAGAGCAGAGGCCATTGCAGATATTGATTCATTCATGACAATAATAACACATCTAACTATCTCTGTAGACTTTCCCCTGCATCCAGTTCACAGAAAACAGCTCTGTTTCAATGAAATGTGGTTTGGTACAGCAGCCTCCTGATACTTCATGTTCTGATTTAAAGAGCTTCCTGTCTGTCTTCTCTGTATGTTGAAGAAGAAAACTCACTGAAATGGAAATAATCCTGAACGTTTGATTATGTGCAATGTACTTTGAAATTATACACACAAACATTTATGCTACAATAGCAGCATAATTAATAATTATGTTTGATTACCCAGCCACTGTGAGGATTGCTCAGAGACCTCATTCTCCACAACCATGAAGATATTTGTAATCAGAATCCTAATGCAGCTTGATGTAAATTAGATAAGAAAGCTATTTTGCCGCGTTGTTAGCTTGTGTCATTAGGTGAGGCAGCAGGACGGCATTAAATGAGAGCAAAAAACAAAAATAGCGTGAGAAAGTAAACGTTAAGTAAAGACAGTGATAAGACGAGACAAGCTTTACCCAACAAGCCTTACAAAATCAATGTCATGTTTAGCCAAACAGCACTCAAAGGCAAACCAAACTCTCTTGCAACTATTGCCTAATGTTTTTCTCAAACTTCCTTGCTCATGATTAATTGCCTGTACTAATCAAGAAAAAATGTCCTGATTTTGTGAAATGCAGTTTGCTGAATGTCAAATGGACGTATTTTTACTGCAACAGATACTAGAATGAGCAGATGCTAAAAATGGAAATTTCTATCGTATTTGCCACTGACAGACACAAATAAACATATTTAGAGAGCTACTTTTCTTATAATAACTCTCCTGTAGTTGCTACTGGCTTATGCTAGAAAGTAAACTAATGATTCATTAATATGCATCAGTGTTAGAATAAGAAATACAGAGAAAAACTGGTAAACCTAAAGGTTGCCTATGCAGAGACCGCTAGTCTTGCAGACTTTCCCAGGGCCATACCATGCACAGTTCAGAAGCATCAGTTTTTCAGCAATGGATACACTGAGAAATAGAAGCTTCATAATACTGGAAGCACTGGAGCACTGCACTCTCTGCATCCAGCTACATATCTTGCTCATTCAGAAAGCCAGTTCAGGAGACTTTGGGACAGCTTGCCTTAAGCAGAATTGCAAGCACAGCACCTATACCCGCTGCGAGCCTTGTTCAGCCGGCTCTGATCCTGCACTTTGTTAGACCTTCAGATGTGGTTACTTTCAAAGAAATCATACTGGACTACAGAAGCAGCATTTCTCTATCTCTCACCACCAACATTACCACCATGCCACCAGCTTCCCAGGCGCTCTCGTACATCTTGAGCTATATTAGATGAGAGCAAACTGTGACGTTGTAAAGACTAACAGATCTGACCAGGGCAGATTATGTAAAACATCTCAGAGACAAAAAAAGTCCTCCTGCCTTCTGCGTAACTAAAGGACCATGATGATCTTATAGGAAGTATAACAGCAATGCCAACATCTCTCATAGTATCAGCTTTTCTCTCTTGCCCCAAAACATTTTATAAAAAAAGAGGAATTGTCATATTTGTTTTACAGACTGAAGCGTAAAGAAATTCTCTGGCCAAGGTCAGCCAGCAGATGAATGCTATGGCTTGAGGGTCACCATCCTTGGTTCAGAGTGATCCCAGTGTGCATTCAGTGAAGAGCAGCTACGAACAGAAGTAGAAGGAGACAGACCTGCCACTCAATACACATTCATACGGATTTCCTGCTCCTACTTGTCTGTCATCCAGAGTCTCTCATCCAGTTTGTTCAGTGTCCCACCAACACCTTAAGTACACTCGTTCATACCTTCCAGCAGAGGAGATAGGCAACTTCCAAGATCTACCTGTCACCTGGGGCTCACAAGGAAAAATCCCTGAAGAATGAACCCTGAAACTGGGATTGCTTAGTTTGGCATACTAAAAAATACTGTTAGGACTCAAGACTACAGAAAGTAGCATTTGCTACGACAGATTTGCCGCTTTGGTACTTAGTGCAGCCTGGGGACTACCACAGGGAAGAGGATTTTAAGTGTAAAGAATAAACCAGCTGTAGGACAATTCTTCTCCCAGTTAATGATGTGGATTAACTAGTAACCACACCTAGAGCATTTTCTTCTGTTTCTCCCGTTAGAGCAAGAAGAAATTGCAAGAAGTCACTTCGGTGTCTCTTCCAAAACATTTCTGTGTAAAAGAGGAATATTGGCCAAAGGTCCCCAAAGAGAAGAAAATTATTTTGAGTGACTGGTGTATGGATCCCAAGGGCTCAGCTTCCAGCATTTAACATTGGAATTATCTTATCCAGTGCTATCCAGCAAAACAAAAGAATGTTTGAAGGTGATATTTCTTTTAACGGAATATAGACACCCATGGAAAAAGACCATACACAAAACCACTTTTTTGTCTCTTAAACTTTCCCCTCCTCACAAAAAGAAAGAGTAAAATCTTAGTATTGGCAGGACAACTCATGCATTTGTGTGAATGTTGGTAAAGATCTTACTGGAGATTTCTCTGTCACAAGCTTGATTTCAGCAACTTCCAAAATCCTAAGTCAAGCAACTCCACATGTGTAGGTAAAAAATAAAACAACACAAACAAAAAACCCAACCCACCACACAGATATACACACTACCACCAGCACCCCAGCTGCACACTTTTCTTTGCACATTAATCACAATCCCAGCCTGAACTGTGGACAATTAAGACAGCAGCTCCTACTGCAAAGAGGATCAAATCCTCTTAAAGTTGCATATGGCCCTTTAATCTAAGTGCTCTGTACGGAGGACTTAGTTCTAGTGCTCGCCCCACATGAATCAGCTCCAACTCTGTAACTGACCTCATTTGGCATCTGTCAGAAACTAAAAGCAATAGCACCCAGCTGTTCACTTCAGGAAAACATACAACTGCATAAATAAAATATAAAACTATAAATTTAACTCTAATCTTTTGGAAACTCAGCACCACTCGGTGGCAAAAATTCAATTGTTTGCTGTTTTTCGTTCTGGGAATTTAATACCTTCTGAGCAAACCCTTTCCAGTTCCAATTCCTGCCCTGAAGATTTTCTGCTGTGTTTTCTCATTCTGTCATGGCACATGGGCTTCTTTGCCACCCTAAAATAGTGTCCTTCCCTCAGAGTGAAAGAATATTTTCAGCGTCACTTCTCATCACTGAGGAGAGCTTTCAGCAAGCTGTTTACCAGGGATTAGAAAAGGGACTTTAGCCCTTTGTACCATTTCTTGTACCAGTTGCAGTTCCTCTAACCTCCCTTGCTTACTACCAGCAACTGTACTTGTCTTCATCTATTACATGAAACACTGGTGAACACAAAAATTTTAAACGGGTCTACCATTCTGGCCTTCTTCCTGGGTAACTCGCCTTAAAAGGAGTCTCCACAGTTTCAGCAAGGAGCCAGATATTTCCTACTGTAAATAATGGCAGTCGAATATGCCATCGCAATTTACATTTTGAAGCATTAAGAGAGAAGACTACATCAGGAGAAAGGACGGAGGGGGGGGGAGAGATAGAGATGGGTGCAAAGATTGTTCTGGGGAAAAGAGAACGCAAGAGATGATCATACTGCTGAGGGAAGCCTGTGCCCTTCTCTGCAGCGATTGCATATGGCTGCTTCTCGCTGCAAAGGAGTCAGGCACCTCCATCGATACCCAGACCGGACCACGCAGGAAGCCACGTTTTTCTAATACTAGGAGAGGACTAAGGGTGCTGTACAGACAGGCTGGTGGTAGAAGAAGGAAAATAAGGGGCTAAAAGACTGGAATTTATGGAGGGAAAGCTGCTAGGTAGAAGGGTAGGAGGGAGGTCACTGCTGGCCAAAGATCAGAGACTGACAGGGCAAGATGGATAAGCAAGGGGGAAGGCAGTAACAAGGAACTGAGGTTGTAAAAGAGGAGGAGGAGAATGAAAAAGGCCCTGAATGACAATTAATTGAGAAGGAAGCTGGGAATCATATGGCAAGCCCAGAAAGTGGACTTTGAAAAGTGAACTGGGTTAAGAGGGCAGTAGCACGACAGAGGCAGGACTGAGGCAGAAAAGCCTTTGGCAAGAAACGGCAGACCAACAACAGAGTCTATCCTTCAAAAAACCCTAGAGCTCACCACTTACTTCAGAGAGAAAAAAACGATCAGAAATTTCTGCATCTCCCATCCACAGATCTCTGTGAAACCACTGGCAAAGTGTGCCATTTATTGTTAGTCCACATGGAGAAGTTGTATTAGCTGTTGCTAAAGGTTCTATACTCAGCTCAGGTAGTAAGAATTTTTTGATTCAGTTTAAGGATGCCAAATCTTCTGAAGAACCATGAAGAAAGAACTCATTGGTAAGATATAATGGAGACAGTAGAGAGTGTTAGATTGCTTTTTTGCAGCGTAGAAAATGATATACAAAAAATCATACAAAAAATTTACATGTATCTTCTAGTACACTAAAAGAATATAACGACAGCCATAGAGAGAAATGCTGCTGAAGACTATAAAATGCTAGAAACCTTCAAGCAGTCTCCTTGCTAATATTATGTCACCGCATGTCCCATTTTTGTATAGTGTTCCTGCCAATGTGTTGCACAGACTGGGCTCCCTGACTATTCTGCTACTGCTGTAATACCTTGGCAAGTATAAAAAAATGGTGTCTTTATTTTTGGTATGTAAATGTAAGCATTTATTTTTAGTTAATAAGCTATTGCTACAGGGAAGTACAACATGATAAACTATTTAATTTACATATTACAAGTTACACATACCTTCGCCGGAAGTATCTCCGCAACTCATTTCTGACATTGCATACCAGCTTTTATACTTCATTTTTAGTGACACATGTGCAAAAATCAACTAAAAGTTGAATAACAAAAAGTGGAATAAAAATAGATTCATTCTCCAGGTTCTGATAAAATCGAACATGGAATCAAATTTACTTATAACTGAATTAGGAATCTTTTACTCGGGAAATGCCCTAAAAATAATGAAGATAAATTGACATAATTAGTTTAATTCAGTTTACCCACCCTGTTTTGGCATATTTTTTAAATCCTGGTGTGGCTAACAGAATATAAAGTATTCAGTTATGCTTTCATTATCCAATGAAGTTGCAAAGGAATGGAGACACTGTGAGCACAGAGACACCCACAGAGTGGTTTCCCTAGCAACAGGGAGCAGGAACGTTCTGACAACTTTCCATTCTTTCATCAAATCACTGGTGGTTCACCACCACTGTCTGTAGATGAGGAACCTATTGCATTTATAAAACAGACTTGTTTAAAACGTAGCTGATGTTGTTCCCCAGCCATGAGAGAATTTTCCTTCTCGAATCTGTAAGAAAACACTCTTTGAGAAAGGTTGTGTGTCTGGCTGAAGGTGCTTCAAGGGGCAAAATCTGTCAGAAAAACTCTGGGTTTATTGACTTGCAGAAAGTGGACCTTGTCTAACCTTCAACTTGGTGCTTGAAAGTTGGGCAGCTGCCACACACCGCTCACTGCGGCTCTCCAGGGCGTAACACAGACAGATCTGCAGGCACTCCAGACTGGCCACAATGCAGACCAAGTGCATCAACTGCACGGAGCACAATGCCAAGCCTGAATACGTAAATACTGTTCAAATGCCAGGTGCACTACTTTGGCCCCTGTGTGTCTTAAAAGACAATCCCACAGTTTTTAAACAAGAGTTGGCTGGCATGACACCAGGCTGGAGTGAAAACAACCATCTCAAAAGGAAAATAATTTTGGCTTTCTAATGTATTAAGTTGTTACAGTGAATTTTCCCTACTCTTTCTATGGGGGCAACGCTTCCTTCTGTGTTGATCTATATCCATCTATTAATTTATACTATTCCCATCACTGTTTCATGGGAGCCTGACCGCTTTAGGATCTAGAGAGCTCTTACCCTAAAGAATCTACAGAAAATGGGCATAAATCCAAAGTATTAATCAGAAACAGTCATCTGTTGCGAAACAGTTCTAGCATTTTTCACTGCAAAACATAAACCTGACCTGTTGCACCTCCTGTGTGCTTACTTCTGCTACTGATGCTAAATGTGGAAAGTAAAAGCCATAGAGCAGCATAATCTCCTGGGAGAAATTGTGCTAATTGTTCAAGAATCTTGGCCTGAAACCACAACCGTCATGATCAAGTGCCCGACTAAGTGCAAAGGCAGTGTCTCTGCACAGCAGTCAAGGTGCTCACCTGGTGTAAAATAATGGAGAGCCACTCAGAGCTGAACCCAAATTAAACTGAGCTTGAATTCCGTAATGCCAAGTAAGGTTTTGTTCCAATTCAAGAGATTTAATCTCTTCTACTTGCTACTGTAAAACTACAGTGCATTTTAAGTTAGCACAAACATAAATGGGAGAAAAGAGAGATGAAGAAAGAGTATTCCAAAATGTGGTGTCATAATAGTAAAAGTCACAGAGTAAGCTTTTTCCCTCTTCACTGGGCACTTCTGTTTCCTGTACTGTGCTCTGACAGGCTAGTACAGCCTCTGAAGAACCACCATCTCTCTGCTCACCCCTCCACACCCCCCATGGGCTATACTCTCCAGTCTGGACTTGCCTCTCCAGTGTTTTGGCAGCTAAATAAGGAATACTCCTTCATTTCCTCTGCAATTAGTGATGAGACGTGTTCTTCAGGTAATTCATATTCTAGCTGGGCTGAACCATCCTCTGGAGAGGTCTTTCCTTCAAAACTCTGGGCAAACTGAGGAAGTGCTTCATACAGGTGTATAGTTTCAATAATGCCACCACACTTCATGCTTTTCTAAACCTGCATAGAGCTAGAAACAATGTAGCTCATACCATTTACAAAATTGATAACTGTTGAATTGTTTGCATTTGTATTCTTTTTATAGAGGGGCAGGCTGCAAAGAGCAAATAACAGGAGAGACAGGAGAACAATTGCTGTGTTTGAATCCTAATTTAGTTCTGGAATCTGTTGCCTTCAAAATGGAAGCTGGTGGCACTCAAGGCAATTATTCCATCAACATATTCTGTTCTCTGATTGTGACGGCAACACAACAATGGCATTGCATTTGCAGAGCTGGTCTCAGACAGCATGACAGATGGCATCTCCATTTCATAGTGCTGTCCCCAAAGAGATTTAAAAAAAAATGAGGAGCTTTCAGAGAAGATAGCGTTAGAGAACAAAAAATGATGATTATTCATGCAATTCAGACAATGTTAAGCTGCAGCCAACAGCAGTCCATATTCACTGGAGCTCAACGTCAGTCCTTGAAACCCCTGGGTAACACCTTTATTTTAAAGATGAATAATGACTCTACAGAGCACAAATATCAGTGCAGCAAATTGTGAAGGTATAAGACCAACAAGCTGAGATGTTTGTTCAGCCCCTTCTGCTCTCTAGAAAATCTGCACTTGCTGAAAGGCTTTTAAAATCTGCAGGAGTAGTGTGAATTACCTGACCATAGAATTTCACCCATGGAAAAATGGAGTACTGTCTGAATACTAACCATTCCTGGCAATTTGATAAACGGGAATAGCATCACAAAGACCCAGAGAGACCCAACATTATATTCAACAATTACTTACTGACAGAGCTGACAAAAGCAATATGAAGATCATGCAAGCAATCATTCAAAGCAAGCAAGCCTAAGCATTCTGCCTGCTAATCCCATAGTACAATTCTGTGACGAAAGATTAATTTGAAAGCATACACCTACTCTTCTGATTGTTTTCATTGAAAAATAGAAAACTAGTAAAATTCTTACACAATATTACCCAAATTGAACTAAATATTTCCTATGACACTGAGCTGTTTCACTGTGACACTCAGCACCAACTCAGCCAAAACCAGACAAGCTCTGAAGTGAAACCAGCTAGCCAGTTACCTCTGGGCTGTTCTGTGAGGGCAGAAATGGGCCATGAGTCCCTTTTTTTCTCACATCTCCACAACCTACACTCATAAATAACTCCTTTGTCTGGTCAGTACATTTTTAACATGTCTGCTGAAGAAACTACTCACCGGTGTGAATTAAGGAATCACAGTCCATTCCCTAGAAAGTAAATATATTTTTTGGTGCTTTTGTTCACTTCTAAATTGTGAGAAAAGGAGATCTAAAGGCATCATAAATCAGGAAAAATAAAGCTAAATAAGTATCTTTCTAACTTTTTTCAGGTTAAAAGATTCAATAACCTTGATAGTTTAAACTATATATTTTCTAAATAATCAACAGGACATCAACCAAGAATAAAAATATTCTCATGTCAGCATCTGCCCAATGCACCTTTAAAGGGTTGATACTTTGCACTTCTAATAATGCTCCTCTAATGCCTTGGGGAAAAGCAAAGTGTAAGAAAATGTAGTGCAGATATACATCTGAAAAATAATTACTAAAATTCTTTCAGTAAGCTTAGGAAATGCTTAACAACCTCCTTGCTGTGGAGTATCTGCATCTTCCCTACCCTTCCATTCCTCTGTACACTGAAGACTCTCCAGACTGAAAATGTCCCTCTTTTATTCAGTCATCTAAATGAGATATGTGAATTAGAAATAGAATCTGGTTTGATTCCCTTGACAGCTAGCAGTAAGAGATATGTCCTTCAGCTGATATTGGATTTCATTATTAAAAAGCTCCCTGAATTTAAAAATGTTTATCTCAGCCCTCTCTAATGTCATCTTCATTATGATGAAGAAGTAACACCGATAAGTCTAAGCTAATTCAAAACAACTTCAAAGCATGTAATCAATGGATTTTCTGGACAAAATCATTCTGTCTTCCAGAGCAGCAAGTAACATTCAGTGAATGCAATTTACACCCCACTCAGTTATGAAATAGAGAATTACAGAAATCAGCGAACAATTACTGAAAGTTATCAAATGAGGCATCAGGAAAGGAATTATATTTTGAAGCAAACTTTTTCATTGATTAAGGAAATACTTGTCACTAAGAGTCTAAGAATTGACCTTAATTCATTCTTCATTTCACCTTCATTCTAGCTTCTTCTTACCAAACCTCACAAAATACATTAACTTCTTCTGAATTCTTTGAGATGCTCTAGCAGCATAGTAGTCAACCAGTGATGCTGAAGGCATTCAGTTGGAAGAAACAATAATCTAATGGAAATGTGTTTTCCACTGGAGTTTCTAAAGATATGGCTGTCTTTGCTTAAAATGGAAGGAGGTCACTAAGAAATAGTGGTGAGTAGCTAATCAGACACTCATTCACGTGAATGGAGCTAAAAAGCATCATTATGACTCCACAATTAATTTGTTTTGAACTTCAACAATAAATTAAAAAAAAACCAGTATTCCCATTGCCACATCTTATAAGAGTCCTACATCTTGCTGTATTTGACAATATATACCGAAAAAATCGCAGCAGTGGAAAAGCATCAGAAAACGTAACTGGGCTATGTCCCTAGATCACTTCACCATTCTCTGCTGTACTGGCTATGACGGTTTGCTTACACTGGTCCCGAGTCAGCTGGTGGGTTCCACAAGCCACCTAACACAGGTGAAAAGAAAGAGGATATATGTCAGAGGGAGTGGATGGATGGATGGATGGATGGATGGATGGATGGATGGATGGATGGATGGATGGATGGATGGATGGACGGAAACTCTCTGTGTGTATACCCTTCCCATATTCCGAACAGCAGCATGTTCCACTCAGAGCCCCAAACTCATCTTTTCCCTAGGATGAGCATTCTGCGTTTTCAGACCGTAGCAGTAATTTTCCCCCCATTAACTTAATCAAATACATAATTAACACCCAGTACACTATGTGGAGCTACACAGCTGAGGTTTCATGTGCTTATTGCTTTCATTCATACGCTCTAGGCATTATATTACTTATTTTAACCTCAGTACATGTAAATAAAAGGTACAAAAAAGGGTTGCTGCAGCAGATCAGAGTAGACTACCATGATCCTTCTCACCTTAAAATCTGTGAAGAAGTAAATGTTTGGCTGATTCCTCTTCTTCCCATTGGCCCCCAAATACTGATAAAGCAAGTACATCGAGAGTTACCGAGCTATGTTCGCAACATAGAGACACTAGTATGTCTTTTAAAACTGCTATAGCATGAGTTTTGCTATAATTAGGTTTGAAAACCTTTTTTTCTGTTTAAAAGTTGGGGTTTTTTAATAAGTGCTATCAAATCCATATCCTTATTCAGATTGCACCAAAGTTTGACACACCTCCCAAGGCTGAATAACTGTCCTGCTGTTTTAAACTCGTGGGACATTTCCTCCAGAGTGAGTTAACCTCTCCCCCTTGAGAAAAAGGAGAGGGACCGCACTGTCCTCCCCCCCCCTGTTTTTTGACTTTCCTCACCCCTCTTTTTTGACTTTCCTCAAGCAGAGTTCCTATTCCAACTGTGCAGGACCTCCCCTTTGTACAGACAAAGAAACTTAAAGGGATCCTTTGAATTCACCTGGATACTCTGCTTTCTCAAATGCAAAACTGTGAATTAACCCTCACATGCCTTCTGCACAACTCCTACTGTTGACATTCCTTTCTGCATTTAAAAAAAGGAGAGAGAAAAAACAAAATTTCACATCACAAATCCTTCACAAAGCCAAATTTCTTCTAGAGGTTTCCTGGACTGATTTATCCATCAGCCTAGCAGGAGTAGGTCAACTTCGATCGTAAATTCTGTGGGGAAGAGAAACAAATTATTCTTCTGCGTTTCCTTGGTGTTCAAGCCTATGAGCAGTTGTAAACCTTGATCAAATCACAACGATGTACCAGGATAGCAAGGATAAACACCAATAGTGTTAAATGTCCCCAAACAAAACATAAACCCACTTTCACGTGCTTCTTCCATGAGACTTTTAAAAAGGACTCAAAATATAAATATAAAAATGTTCTTGCTTTCCCTGTCCTTCCTATTTCTCTTTTTATTCTTTCTTTGAAGCAGAATTATCTAAAAAGGTTAATGCTTCTAGGTATTCCTGAGAATCTAAGGGAAGAAGATCAGAGGATCAAAAAAGATGGAGTTATTACACTAGAATTACAAACCTGTCCATTTCCACTTCCAGAAAAACACTTGAATAAATAGAGTCTGTAACCATCTAGTGGATTACAAGATGATGTGAAGCGAGTTTATATGAGTGTGTCAAGTACAATATCCCCATTCCTCCTGTGACAGAAAAGCATTTTAACCCAAATATCTTGCCTTCTGTTAAGGCTCTTAACTGTTTCATATGACTTCACACCAACAAAACAACAGAGTATTATAGAGGTCACAAAAGAGTATAAAACTGGTTGGGAAAAAACCTTACTTATAATGTATTACTGCTCATCCTCACACTAGAAATCCCTAAACTTAGCATTCCTCAGTATTTTTGATGGTAACTTGGATGATGAAAAAGAGACTATCCCTGTTAAAACTGAAGATGCTAAGCTGAGAATGGCCATCACGAACCTGAAGGACAGGCTTAGAAATGTATGTTCATAAACTGGAAATATAAAAATTGTTTGGGGAAAAAAAGAAAATATCTATCATGTAAGATAAATAGCCTACTGTACTAAAGAGAAAATAGTCAGGTGAACACTGCCAGGTGACAGTTTTTCAGAGAAAAGGATGATGTTATTTTGAAGTGGAAGCTGAGCAAGAACTGAGCAATAATATGTTGCAAAATATGCAAACAGCATGAAAGGCAAATATATATATATATATACACACACAAACCTATAGGGCCTGCACAAACCTTTAAGTCACCAGAGCCTTGGCAAGGCCTCTGCTGTAAGTTTTTGCCAAGTACAGAGTCAGCAGGAAAATGATAACTGAGAACGATGACTGAATTATAAAAAGTTCCCATTTGTTCAAAATTCAGAGTGGAGACAGGAAAAGAGTGGAGAGGTCATGAAGATAGAACAATAGTTTTCATTATGTTTCAATATAACTCTTACAAAGAGGAGTGGCATTGTCTGTTTTCCATGCTGTTGGGGAGTGTCAAATGCACAAAGAAGTATTCAGATTTGCTATCAGGAAAATAAGGATACGGATAATGGTATGGATAACGACATCAAAGCATTGAATTCTTGTGGAATTTCAGGGTCTTTAAGCATCAGAGATCTTTAAGGATGGGTTAGACACCCTCTGTCAGGTATGATAGAGCTGGTACTACATAAATGAGCAAGGGAACAGAGTACATAGTCTCACTCCATTCCTTCTAGACTTACATTTCTGTGATTGATTTTGAGATGATTCTAAATTAGAAATGGTAATATAATTTTTTTCATCAAAAATCTATAACCAAGAGTTACAGAACAGAAATACCTACTCAAAAGTTTTGAGGGTTTAGGAGAACACCAATACGATAATTTTCTCCTCTCGAGTCAAGTTTTGAAGAGACCTTAAAGTTCATGAGATTTAGGCACTTTACTATCTAACTTCTTGAAATATCTTCTAAATTTACCTTTTACGTTACTAGTCAGCGGGAGTTAAAAGCATGCATGAAGTCTCCAAGAGTGCTGTGAATCAAAGATGTGTGCATTAATGGAATAATGCATCATTCCATTTAGAATAGTCTTTGTTGTCTTAGTGAGGTAACTAGTAGAAGTTTAAACTACTAATCTGTATTATATTTCTTGGTTTTCCCTGTAAGTAACTGTTACTGTAAAATAAAACACTGAACTTGTATTTTATTGATCTAAATGCCATCTAGGATACCAAACACACAGTTATTTGTAATGAGCATTCTTTGCAGGAAGGCATTTTACGATAATCTTTCTATAACTCTAAACGTGATTTTTCAATATAGTCTTTTAACTTCTTTTAATTGTTACCAAAAGTCTCTGGAAAATGTGAAATGTATTTTACTTGGTTTTAACTTATCTCAACACCTTTTTTTTTTTCAGATTTTTCCAAATCTACAAGTGCCCAATATTGGTCTTTTACCCTAAGAAATATTTGGTTTAGGACAAGCAATAGCTGATGCTGTCCTCGTACTCTAAAATACCATCTGATTTGGATCAGCAGTGACAATCAAAACTATTAGATAATCCCAAAACACTGAAAAATCCTGTATTTTATTTTACTACCTGTGCATATCTTGCTTTTAATATTTAAACACGCTTTTCCGGACATTGAAGTCAACAGAATGTTTGCTAGTTAATTTAGTGGGACTGGACAAGGTTCTGCTTATATCTTACTAGGCAATCAATCCTCTCCAAGCAAATGACATTCAATTGACACTTTACAGTACTGACACCAATAATAACGAACGCAAATCAGGAGGAAAATTCTTAGTCAGCCAGACCAAGAGTGGAAAAGAAATTCTGCTTCTGAGTGAGCATATAATGATTCGGTTTAAAATCTCTACTGTTCTGAAGTCAACGGAAAATCTTTCGCAGGCTTCAGTGGGACCAGGATTAGCCCTCCTTTTCCAGATGCTCAGAGTTCAGCTATCCTGAACATATCTTTTCCTTAGCAATCGTGGAAAGAGAAGTAGACCTTTTACTTTCCTATTCTTAATGAACAGCAACCTAAACGCAGATATCTGCTACCGGTAAAGTAATATTCTCCTGAATCTTATAATTCACACACTAAAAAATTATTTCATTGGAACTGTATTTGAAATTATCTCCCACAGTGATAAGATCACTTTGCCAAGATTTAGCTCACAGCCAGTGCATACAACTGAGTTATACCTCCTTCGAATAAAAGATTTATAATGGACATGCCAGCAAAACCTTAAACTACACTATCTCCACGCAACTGTATTGCTATAATAAGACTTTATTTGATTTTCTTGAGTTCCATAATAAGATTAAGGCATAATCATAAATTCCCCTGTGACAAAAGATAAACCACTTCTCATTGATCTCTCAGAAATCAGACCGATTTTTGGATATTAAATAGTCATTGAAAACAGCAACAGGTATATTACTGTTCTAATAACACAATGTCAATGACACTCTGATTTTCAGAGACCGACACCATAGTGGCCTCTTGAGAAGCTTGATTAAACTCCTGGCCCAGATAACAGGGAATAACAAGGATTAAACAATTTCTTGAGGGTTATCTCACAGGTTTTTTTTTCGTTTGCATTGATTTATATACACCCTTCCAACAGGCTTATTGGCATCTGTTAAGCGGGTCCCAAAGCTACACGAATTGAATGAGGACTTTGTTGTTGTTGTTGTTGTTATTCTAACATTCAGAGCAAGGCAATAGTGCTTCAGAAGTCTTTTGCAGCACCTTTCAATAAATTAAGTCAATCCTTACTAATGCATTAACTGTTTGTGTAGGCATAACATCTTTATAATTAGATTAGATGAAAGGTATATAGCTTGGCAATATTACTGTATGTGTCATTCCAATTTACCTTCTTCAATTTGCTAGGAAGATTTTTCATGTTTAGTTATTGTTATTAAAATTCTCTATCCAGACAGTGGTGCTACTGAGTGTAAACATGACAAAGACACGCATTAAGAGTCAAACCATGAGCCAAACATCTCGTAATCTAAATATTCAAGGAAGACAAGGAACAGTACAGAAGAATTTCTACCCCAGCTTGTGAACAAATATCACAGAAATTAGCAGGGGAAGTGAGTTAGAAGCATTTGGTACAACTTCAGCTCTGACATTATTATGGTAATTTTCATCCAAAAAAACTTGCCAATGATCATACAGGAAGCTCAAGAAAAACACTGGAATTAACCCCACATTTCTTCTATCTTTTGTCAGCACTGTAATGACAAGAATATCCTCTTCTTTCCTCTTAGATAAGACCATACTTCCATCACAGCGTCAACTCTCTAGCTGAATAAGACCCCCAAAAATATGTATAACTGTAGGGGATCATATTAAAATTTTAGTGGAACAAAATAATGGATAAGTTCAGTGTGATGAATTCTTTTCCTACATAACACCTTGAAGTCATGCTATGGAGTTTGTTTAGACAACATTGACAAAATTCTGATTTTCTTTTTAGACCAAGTGTACATTTGTAAGGGTTAATGTCATTATTCCAGCAAAAGGCATGGACTCTGAATTCAGAGGTCACATAGCCATCTTTACAAAGAGCAAACTACTGAACATAAAGAGTTAGAACTTCTACAGAAATAAACTCAGATACTCTGCTCAAGGGCTATGCTTTATCACGGTGTGAGAGTTCCTTCCTAAGGGAGACGCTTGAGAGCACTTCAGTTACGAGAGGTGGCTTCTGCATTAGTGTTTGACTGAAAGTGAGTGGAATTTCGTTCCTCTTCTTTAGCTGGTTTGTGATACTTTATCTATAGAGAACTTGTGACAGAGATTGCTGAGACAGTAAAGAGGTCCACTACCTTGCACATGTCTGTAAAGCAAGTAGAAAACTAAGAACACATGGGAAATGGTTGGGGCTTTGCATGGGAATGAGCATAGCAAGTGTGAAGGAGTTGGCAGCAGTATCGGTGCAAATCCTGCCTCAGGTGTGTTATGCCTCATTGCACAGATTCAAAAATGGACCTGCAGAAAGGTAACCGCAAAATGACAGCATCGCATGGATACCACAGTCTTTATATGTTCAGAGAATATTGCATACATTAACTTGGTTATAAACCGTAGAGATCTGACTTTTTAATTTCAAACATGAAGACAGTCTTCTCCACTGCAGGCCACCTCTAAAATAAATAGAAAGCACTTTGAAATCTCATTTCAGAGTGAAACTGATCGGATGTCTCAAGCTTAAAAAGAAAGAAAAAAAGTGTCCTGATGCAATCAGAATAGCTACTGAGTCCAGTAGTGGGTGAGTCCTCTGCTAACAGAGAGGAGACATTTTCCTAACATTGAACTTGAGTGAAAATTATGCTTTTAGGTGACAAAAAGACTCAACTTCTTTTCCTGAAGAGACCAGATGGAAAATTCAGGAAGCTTCAGTATTGCTCAGACACGGTCATTTGACCATCTCAAAATATGGTCATATGTATTGAGAGGTTCACCAGTCAGAACAGCAGCTTTACTGTTGATTCCATACCTAATAAAAGGGGTCACTTTGCCCTTATGCAGGTCATTGAAGCTTCTTCAGGTACTGGTCTGCAAGCTCAGACCAAAGGAAGAACCCAGCAAGGCATTAGGTTGCTTCAGCAATTCTTTCAACCAGGAATAAGGCAACACCTCACTGAAGTAGCATCAATATATTCTGATGAGGTTAAAGGCATGGGGTATGTATCTGTCCTTTAGCTCCTGCTAACATCTATCAACACATGGTAGTCCAACTGGCTACTGTTGATGGCAGCATCTTAAAAGAATATTCCTATTTGTTGTAGAAGCTGAAAGGTAATTCTCTGAACTATCATTGTTCACTACATCTGAAAATTACAATGGTTTTACTAACAGGAGAATTCTATTTGCTAACGAAATACTAAAAAAAAAAAAGACATAAAGAGCCAAAGGCAGTATATACACATGCACCTACCAAAGACAGCGAACTTCTCTATGTGATAAAGGGCCATCAAACAGTTATCATCATGTTTTTCAGGAATTGGGATCTTGTTTCAAAACAGCAAAAACAAGTGTTCAGTACCAAAGACAAAATCTACAGCAAAGACAGACTAATTATTCAGCAGAGTAAGCAGAACACATGGCACCGACAAGAATTACATTCTACACTTGACATTTTCTTCTATAATGTTTTCATGAAACAAAAGATGCTTGCATGGGCTGAAATCCCAGACCATTCTTGTTTCTTTTGAGTCAGTGGGACCCACAAGAATATCTAAATATGTTCCCAAATCAGGAACTTTCCATCATATCTACTCCTAAGGTCCCTGACAAAGGGAATATTAGAGAAGGCTTCTTTAACACAAATACTGAAAAAATGCCAGGCACATAACAAATAGTTGGAGAATCATAAAACCTCAAAGAGTAAAATTATTGGTTGTGAACAGTGATATACCATCTTAACATTTAGAAATAATTTTCCCACACAAATATCTGAGATCTAATATCTCATCATCTTATTTTAAGCAACAGTGCAGCTTTTCACAATCTAATAAATGTGGGAAGCACACAGTGTTTCTTCAAACTCTCACCCCTCTAGTTCCCAGCTTATCCACTAATACAGTAAGCTATGTCTAAGGATGACCAGAATTGCAATTACACAGAAAGGTGTGATATAAAAATCAGACGAAAGAACATATCAGCGCATCTGGATCCACTGCAATAGTACAAGAAAAATATGGTTTAGGAAATACAATGAAAAAATAGATTTCCATTTGCAACCTGAATTCTTCTTTAAGATTTTTATTGTATTATTTCACCTCCATGTTTACTGAAAAAATCAGAATCTTCCTTACAACAGGCAAAGGATACATTTTTAAACTCCTCTTTATTTGCCTAGAAAAAGCAGCTTTGGCTTTGATAGATGCAGATTCCCTGCTGTCTACCTTACCCTGAGAGACACACTTGATATAAAACCACATTCTGCTATACAAGGCACATCACTCACATTTGTTTTATGCATGCTGCTACAAAATATTTTCTGTATACCTGTCGTAATTTTGGTTCAAATCCATTGCTTCTCTTCAACTCTCACTTAAACAATATTATTCATAAAGTAGTCTACTAACCAGTTCAGTTTATTTATCTAAAGCAAAAAACAAGTTCAATGGCTCCAATATTTAGCTGCATGAAGTAAACTATTTTGATTAAAAATTCGTTCTAATAAAATGTTTATCAGCATCTCTTCAGAGTTTGAAAGCAGGCTTTCAAAGCAGTAGTGTGTGACACTTGATTAAACGCCTCTTATGTGCTACATATCCATAGTATTAAGGTCAACTGAATTCTCCTCAGCAAAACGTGGCACCTCAGATGAAATTCAGCAGGTTTTAAGCAACAGCTACTTGGGCACTGAAAGCTTACCAAATTCCACTGGCTTTTTCCCGCACTACAGGAATGTGTGTACAGCAAGACACAGTAAGCAACCTGAACTAAAATCACCAAGCTTAACAGGCTTTAAACAGAAGGAGATGAATATGCAGCACCTATTGCTGAACATCTTCAGTTCGACTGAGACAACCAAGTAAACCCAACTCCATGTCAGCACCCACAAGACGCAATGCAAGCCAACGCAGAAATATTAATTCAGGTTAAAAAAAAAAATCATTATGCTACATTAACACTGCAACAATCCCAGCCTAACAAGCCTTGTCTCTGAGCAATTTTAGTTAGTTTTTACAGCCCCATGCCATGAGCATTTTGTTTCTGCTCCAGACGGGATACCTGACACTCAACAATGTCTTCTACTGCTGGAACCCACCAGCGCTGCTAGCATCAGCTCTCAGAGCAGCTTCACTGGTCTCTGCTGTTCCACAGAGACATCCAAAGCTTCCTACTTGTGTACCAAGGAAGGATCAGAAACAACAGCCTGATCCAAACGTCCCTTTCAATGGCAAAGATCTGATCCAGGTTTTTTACATGACAAATAACCCTCAGAGCTTCAAAGGAAATATCTGCAGGAAGGGTTGCCCAAGTTTGTCACCGTTATTTTCAGCAATATTATAAGGCAGAGAGCAACAGTAGAAGCGAATGAAGAATCCACACTGACATCTTGTGGACACAGAGCTGGCAAAGTATTAAATACGTGCTGGGTAATCAAAGAGGTAAACTTGACTGGTACAGGGAAAGGGAGATGATTTTCTGAGACCTGTCAAACAGGACACTTTCTGGCATGTACCAAGTCTGTGCAGAATGGTGATTCATGCAGTAAATATGAGAATCTGGATCTTCATTAAAAGATGTGTGAAAACTCATTTTATATTTTTATTCACAATGCCCAAAATTAAAAACAAAACAAACAAACAAAAAAACCCCCACCCAGTATTTACATGATTATTTTAGAATAAAGGTAGTGATTTAGCTAGGAGCTAAGTCTATACCTACTTGTCAGCAAAAAAGGAAACCTGCTGAAGTTAACATATGTTTTAAGGTGCAAAGTTTTCTCTTGCGCAAACATTTGCAGAACAGCAGCCAAATGCCACTAGTCTGAATCAGACCTATTGTTAAATTCTGAAGTTTTTACATTCTACCAACTTTCTTAGAAAAAAACAGAAAACTGAATTGTCTTGGGAAAAGCAAAAGTTCTTGTCAACAGAAAGCAGATTTACAGATTTTATTTAAATAAATATCCACAGGAACTGTTCCACAGACAGCACAGGAAAATGTCTGACTTCCCGCCTTTGGAAGGAACAACATAAAGGGAAATGTTTTTAATCTCAGCCTTAGGGAAAAGCACTGGTAGTTCTCCCCCGTTTCTTCCAGCACTTCTCAAAGCAGCTCGTTTCAGACAAGGTATACCGACTACAGAGCTGAGAAGGAAGCTTAAGCACTGTTTTTGCAGGACAGCCCCTGAGAGAATCGCCTCTGAGAATTAACATGAATGCCAGAATGAAGCTGCTAGCAGAAGCAAAACACACGCTGATGGAGAACATGCCTCCGAAATCATTTTTAAGCGATGATACTCAATACTGAGTCCAAGAAGCCCTCTAATATAGCTCAGCTTCATAAGAATTGGCTCATTTGATAACTGTAGATGCAGAAAAAATATGCAGTAATCATTTTATGAAGGAGAACATTCCAGGGAGTCACAAATTTTCAACATCACCAAAGGGTTAGCTCCAAATGTAAGCATTTAATTAACTTTCAACAACACATTTTGGAAACTGTATGGTTGCAGTAATATTTATCTGGATCCCATAAGACTGCTTTTGCCCAGGACATCTGTATCAAATAAGGGACTTGCTTTTTCCTTTTAAAGACATTTGCCCTTTACCTTGGCACTGCCCAGGGGATAGAAGACAAAACTGCATCACTGCCTGTTTGCATCATATTTAGACTACGTTAATCCTGTGCTTTTCAGTTTCCTGCTGCATTCAGAAAAGAGTCCTCCTATAATCTCCCTTTGATGTATAATTTCTAGAATTTTAGGGAGTGGGAAGGAGCTTTTCTGTGGAGATCATACTCAGCCAGAGACAGGATTTAAGATGGTAGATCTGTCAGAGGCTTAGCTGATAGATCACGCTCACTATCTCAGGCTTGACCTAATCACCACGTTTGGTATCTGGAATCTCCAATTTGTTATCCTTGTTACTCTCCTGAACTCTGATCTCTCTTGCTCTCTTCCTCTGGCATGTTTCAAGTGTGGCTATTGTTTCTTATTGCTTGATTTTAAACATCCTGTAGTTGCGCCATATCAGGACATGACTAGATGTTCTATGGATCCTTCTTTATTAAAGCCCTATTGCACGATTACCAGTGGCTGACCAGACCTGGACTACAGGTCCCTGTCAGCTTCTTGTGCCTGTACTGATACGAATCTCAGCTCTTCTCTCGGTTAGCATCAGTTCATTTGGCATTCATAGATGTGGCTCCTGCTGCAAACAACAACACTCACAACAATGAATAAATACTTTGTGATTTCTACCTGTCAGCAGTGAAGACTGAGAAAGACATGGCAGCATTTAGCCTCAGATTACTGATCGGCTCCAGGAAAACCAAATTTTATGATATTAAACACGGCAAACATTTACTCCACTGGGGAAAAATAATGTAGCACTTGTCTTCCACATAAAGCAATTACAGCTGACAGGGATCTTCATTCTGCATCATATGAAAGGACAGATTTAGCTTGTGTGTATAACAAACTGCAAATGAGTAATGAAGGTCTTCATCTATAAATGGATGAAATCACGTATCTTATTTATAGCTATACAAAGAAAAATAAGGGAACAAAGTTCTGCTCATAGTGATGGTTGTCTACATTTTAAAAGTGCAATGGAACAGATTTGTCTTCAGCTTATCTCAGTTTTTAATAACCTAAGAGCCCGTGCCAGAAATAATGAATCTTTGGTCTCAACAGTTTTATATACAACAGTCTGGGCAATAATATGAAAGGATTCCGTGACTTCACAGCTAAATCTAGCATTTTCTTCCGATTAAATTATAGAATAATACCACTGCAGCTGGTTTTGCAGCCTCAAAACCACTTAATAAGAGGTGCTGTGTTTCACATTGTTCCCTTTTGCATTCTGAGCATTGCCTTTAAATTTCTAGACAAGTCATTCTCTAAGTGTTGTCTTGATCCTCTGAAAACTTAACCATGCACTAAACAGGAAGGACAAAAGCATTCTCATTTGATCGAACGGGGTAACTGAAGTGTCTAAAGCTGGGCACGTACTAAGAAATGGATATATGAGAAGATGAATTGAAATGATGGAAACTGAAAGTAGCCATGTTGAAAGATTCGGTTAGACCAAGATATTACCTCCAAAAGCAGATGACTAGGCATGGGTAAGACAGCACAAGTAAGCTCCTCACTACAATATTCCAACTTTGATCTACTGAAGTTCATTTATAGCATTTCCCCTCTTCTCTTTCAATGGTTCAGACATTCTGATTTATTTTTTTAATTTCAAAGGTAATTGCAGATATGAATAATCTGGTTTCACTACAGTTTTTAAGGAGTCCATTACTATCACCTAAATGTAAAAAAACATGTATGGCACTACTATTAGATTTTATGCTTCCTTTTTCTTAGTTCATTAAAGATAAACATGAACGTATATATGAGTTATAGCAGAAATTTGGTGTGTCTCTGAATTCTCCTCTCTCCAAACTTTCTAATTTATTTTATAGTTTTATTTCTTATTTATGCTAAGGACCCAACCTCCCAAAGACTTCACACGCAAATACTGAAGCTTGAAATTTTGATGTTTCATGTGTGATAGTGTAAGCAGTATCTTTTCCAAATACTGCATACACTGAACACACAGAACAATATCATATTTTGATGTGTATTACATATCATCTATATATAATGAAATTCTGCCTCATTCAACAATAACTGCATGGGAGCAGTGGTAATATAAGAACATACTGTCTCAGATTTCAGCATAGACCACCGACTGGTTTCCTCAGCCTTTAATAGGTCTTTGGTCAAATTTCCTCCCTCACTGTGTCTGATTTTCTAAAGGTTAGATGAGGTTATAGGTTATTTGAGAACTTATTTTATAATCATAGAATGAATCATAGAATCACAGAATGGTAAGAGTCGGAAGGGACCTTGAAGATCATCTGGTTCCAACCCCCCTGCCATGGGCAGGGACACCTTCCACCAGCCCAGGTTGCTCAGAGCTCCATCCAACCTGGCCTTGAGCACTGACAAGGAGGGGGCAGCCACAGCTGCTCTGGGCAGCCTGTGCCAGTGTTTCATCACCCTCATGGTGAAGAATTTCTTCCTAATACCTAATCTAAATCTGCCCTCTTTTAGTTTAAAGCCACTCATTTTCATAAAGCCCTTATTTTAAGGGAATACAGATCATCAGAGATGGAGGATTATATACAAGCTATTGTAAAAAGCGTCAAGGAAGTTGGAAGAGAGGTAGGTTTCCTCTGGCATTTTCCACTGCTCCTCCATTAACCACTGGACATGCAACATTTCAATTAGAAAGGATATCTGTAAGTGCCTGCACCAGAAAAACAGCTATATCATGTTGCTTCATTAGAGCAACCATACTACATGCGGAACACAACGTCAAGAAATCGCCTTCCAGCCTGTGGCTGGCAGCAAAGCAGCAGCAATGTGCTTGGGTTCCCGTGATTAATCTCAAATTCAGAAGCGACAAAGAACCACTACGGCTGCAAGGCCAGCCTGTGACCAAAGGCGTAAGACTGAAGCCTCCATTTGCTAAGCAAGAAAGCTTTGCAAAGATACAAATGAGCCCAGCAGCACTGACCTGCCTGCTTTCCCTATGTAAACCTTGTTTGGGGCCTAACTAGTGTAAGGGGCTTGGATTTCTGAGAGCCTCCATGCCTGCTTTGAAAGCATCCTGCAAATTTGCTGGCCTCTGCTGTTAGAAAGCTAGTGTTTCCAGAGATATCAAAAGTTTCAAAGATATGATTATTCCAGTCACTCAGAACTTTGCATACAAGTGAGCAGGCATTTAGACACTGTCAACCCTTGCCTTCAAAAAAAAAAAAAAAGTGGCATAAACAACAGTGAATTTTAATGTACTTCACAGATTGTTATGCAAGTTATAATAAAAGTCTTTTCACAGAGCGAAAAAGCTAGCAGACTTATACAGCAACATACGGTTCAGCATCACATATTCAGAGAAGATGAAATGCAAATCTGTGATATAAGCTAGCATAACACTAATGACAAATCCCCACCTTCTTTGACAAGCAATGCATCCAATTAAATACTGCCTACATAATCAGCCAGCTAATTTATACTGAATGCATCGGAAAATCTAAGGCAGTCCAAATAGTGAAAAATCTCCAGATATCCAAGTAAACGTAAGTGAGCATATGAAACCTAATGATGACAAGGCTCATCTCAAAAAACATGAAACACCAAGCAAAAACACCCCAAAACAAACAAATAAGAAAGCACCTACAAACTAAGGAAAAAAAATACATATCTGAGATAATATTGCATTTCAAAAACTTCCAACAAATTCAGACTGATCTGAATCTTGAACACAGGATCTGTGGGAAGCAGTAAAAGAAAACTTGACATTTAATACCATGATTGTTAGGAAAAGCTCTAATTTTCAAAACACTGTTATGCATTGCTCATGAAAAGAAAACCTGTACCCCATTTTGTATTTTTCTTTTTTCAAACTAAATTTGACAGAATTGAAATTGAAAACCATGTCATGATGCAAGTCAGTCTCTCTTTTAAGTCTCTTACAAGAGGAAAGGAGTCTTACAATAATTCCAATGTGTTTTGCAGTTTATTAAAAGTTTACAAGGAACAGCAGAAACTCAGTAGTCCGCAAAATAATGTCAGCTTCTTTTAGAAAAATCTATTTCTTAAATCTTTCCTTTTCTACATCACTACGTAAAATTTCACTCTAGTGAATTAAGACAGTGAGAAGCCCTGATTGAGATCTAAATAAAGGTAGCGGGTCCCTTTTCTTTCAGTCTGCTTTAATATTTTGTATTTGCAACATATGCTCAGCTAAATTAAAGTCTCTCAGGAGTGAAATAGATACTTGCTACTGAAATATCAAGTTCATTCTTCTGGGAAGAAACACTAAAACTTACACGAAAACATAAGCACTATGAATTTTACTCTATTACCCATGTTTAAACTACATCATTAGCTTGTTATTGCTGATATCCTCACTTCAAGTCAATCAGACATTGAAGCACCGTAGAAGCTGAACCTACAGGGCAGATGCTTTGTTCAAACAAGTGATCAGCAGAGCACATGCGACAAATCTTAATTGAAGCACCTTGGCAGCCTGTGAAATCATCCAGGGATTGATGTGGGCTGGTGGCAATTATTTCCAAAGGTATCTGTGCAAAGTAGCTTTAACATTAATTCATGAATACTGAAGCCTTGGACACTGAAGAGAAAAAGACTTATTCCCTTTAATAGCCCAGACATATTCCTTTTAATAGATATTGTAAAATAGTCTTGATTTCTTCAAAAAAAAAAAAAAAAATTACCTCCTGACATCAAACTTGGTTTGATCTTGATCTCTGAAAATGCACCTAAAACTGCAGCCATAATCATGTAAGAATTTTTTTAATCTTTAGGGAAATGTCTAAGAAAGACAACAGATATTTTTCTCTAAGAGGTTCCTGAACAAGAATCATATACCAAAGTGAAATTCTGAAGTAAAAGTGACTGTATTTCTTTGCAAGGCAAACATGAGTACATATATTCCTCATATAAAAAAAGCATTAAAATGAGAGAATTATTTTCATAACATCACCGAGAAAAGATGGCCTTAGGGCCATTTTATCATAAGTACACACATTTCATAATTTCCAAACAAAACCTATACCTTCTAAACTAGAATTACAGCTGAGAACATGTGTCACTAATTAAGAGGTTTAAAATCACTACTGGAAAGTTGTAACATCTGAAAATGGAGAACCTAGGAAACCGGAGATTATTTGGAAAGGTGCCATTGCTGATGGTAATGCTTCCTCCTGACCAGAATGCGGCAGTGGATGCCAGGGCAATCACCTCATTTTCAGCCATTTTGCAAACGCGAAAGTCCAGTAATTTCAGACTCCCTTGCGTGTGGTAAAGGCAGACACAAAATCAGAATCCACTCTATGATTTTCATCACTGCATACATTTCATTTGAAGGATCACAGATCTTAACATAGAAATGGATGTACCTAGAAAACACAAAGCTTTAGATTTCATAAGAGACACCTCCTGCCATAATCCACGCCGTTCTGAGGAATTCTGCAGAACCACATTTTGCCCCAATCTCTGTACTCCTTGCCTTGCCTCTGTGACATTGTCCTCTCTTTGAGCTTGTGACCGGTCTTCTCAGAGCCACCGCTTGCCTGGAGCCACAGGGCCCCACTTTGATTTTAATCTCTGGAAGTTATGGCAAGAGTTTCATTGTGGACAGGGCTGTGTTCCTAGACTTTATCTCATATTCAGACAGCTTTAAAGGATCTCAGAGGCTTTATCTTTTAAACCAAGTATGACTTGCCATTCACAGGCACTTGGCCTTCCATTATTGCCCTCCCTTACTCATTATCATGCAGCACTTAACGTTTTACCTCTTCTTCAAATGAAATATTTTATCTGTGATCAAGGAGGCTTAAATTAATCTCATTTTACTTTATATTTCAACAGAACAGGACTGAAAGCATGACCACCTGTAAGGTCCAACTAAGAAGGCACCAAAATGCCGACTGAAAGGCGGTAACCAGCAGATAGAAGCCAGTTACTTAACCCACTCTAAAACGATCACTAGTATTCACCTGACTGTAACTTCATTAACATTCATGAAACACGCACACTTCTGAAAGGAGGCTTTTGTACATTTAGGTTACTATGTCATCTTTGTGCACAAAATATTGCCTCAGTGTTAAAGCTGGATAAATTCCAAAATGAGGGGAGAGTATAAGTAAATCTAGGAAAAATCTGAATATGATGTATGTCCCATGGCAGGTTAAGTAAGATGATTGCAAAGAAGTCAGCATTTTGCTAGGTAGACTACTAGATTCTGCAGGGAATAAAAAAACAAACAAGAAAACCCACTACTAATTTAATTATGTTATTTCAATTAAGCACTACATATTTCACTAAAATAAATGGGAAAAGGAACAACTCTGTCCTGGGACAGAGGTAGAAGGTGGGGTAAGTATTCAAAATGCACACAATCTATTTTATGTCAGCCCTGTAATTTAACATAAACAGACTTCAAGTGCTCAACATAAAGCATAGGAAACTGAGCTTTGCTTTTGGCTTGCAGAAGGAACAAATAAATGAAATCACATGCAGTGGAAAGTATTCTTTGTAAAGTAAGGAGATGCAATGCCTACTGAGACATTACCTACCATGTGTTTACACTCCCTGGGCCCTCAGACTCCTGAAAGCTGGTTTTCCCAGTAAAGACTAAGGCAAAGAAGGCATTCAGTACTTCAGCTTTTTCCATGTCCTGTGTAACTCGCTCCCCTGCCTCACTGAGCAACAGGATCCCATTTTCCCTAGTCTTCTTTTTGTCACCTCTATATAGAAGCCCTGCTTGCTTGATATCCTTTGCCACTTTAAATTCCTTCTGGGCTTTAGCACTCCTAGCTTCGTCCCTGGATGCTTGGACAATGTTTCTGTATTCCTTCCAGGTTACCCATCCTTGCCCCCATCCTGTGTATGCTTCCTTTTTGTGTTTGAATATGGCCAGGAGCCACTTTTTCACCCATGCAGGCCTCCCGGCATTTTTTGCCTGACTTTGTATTTGTTGGGATGGAGCTCTCTCAAGGTGATCCTTGAATACTAACCAGCTTTCCTGGGCCTCTCTTTCCTCCAGGACCTTATCCCATGGGACTCCTCCAAACACATCTTTGTCAAGGCCGAAGTCTTCTCTCCTGAAGGCCAGGGTTGTGAGCTTGCTCTTCACTCTCCTTCCTGCCCTCAAGATAGGGAACTCCAGCACTTCATGGTCACTGCAGCCACCGCTGCCTTTGATCTTCACAACCCCAGTGAGCCCTTCCTTGCTAGTGAGTATGAGGTCCAGCAAAGTACCTCTCCTTATTGGCTCTTCTATCTACTGGAAGAGAAAGTTATCATCAGTGCACTCCAGGAACCTCCTGGATTTCTTATGTCTTGCTGTGTTGTCCCTCGAGAAGGTATCAGGATGGTTGAAGCCCCGTAAGGACCAGGGCCTGTGAACATGAGGCTGCTCCTGTCAGTCTGTGGAGGATCTCATCCGCTTTCTGGCTGGGTGTCCTGTACAGACACCCACTCTAATGTCACCTTTGCCTGTCCTCTCCTAACACATAAGCTCTTGGTTGGCTCTTCATCCATCCCCGCCAGAGCTCTACGCACTCCAGCTGATATAAAGGCCCCCTACCCCAGTTCCGTTCCATCTTCCCATCCTGTCCTTCCTCAGGAGCCTGTATCCCCCCTCTATCCCACTCCAGCAGCCATGGGAGCTATCCCGCCATATCTTGTTGGATTCCCAAAAAGATCATAGCTGTGCAACTGCACACAGACCTAGAACTTATCATGCTTATTCCCCATCCTACATGCATTTGCATACAGTCACTTTAGAGAGGCATCCCAGCATGCTGGGGGCCTGGAAACGGTTTGGGGGATTTCTCCATAATGGTGCCTTGTAGACACTTCTTAGCCTACATGCAAGTGCTGGAGGTGACCCCATTTAAGACCTGTTTCATTGATTTTCTGATCCCTGCCTGTCAAATCACTCCATGCACTTTGCTCAGCCATCCCTCACAGGACTGCTGGTTACTCTCTCCCTCCTCCCTCCTTTTGAGGTCATGCTTTAAACTTCATTTCCATCTGTGGATCTAGTTCATAAATCCCGGAACTTCAGGTTTGACAACCAAGTTACTCACTGCAAAATGAGAGGATTTTGTTGTCACCTCAAGTCTGTGATTCACCAAATGACATGATTACATTTGTGGATCTTGAATCACATAAGAGTTATGATTGTTAAAGATGCAGATGAGTATAAAATGACCAAAAAAGTGCCTAAGACAGCACTCCTCCCTATGTGCCCAGCATTGTGAGACTGTCCATTTGAGCTGGCCAGCATAAGCCATACTGAAAGGCAATAGAGAAAACCACATTTTAAAAAATTATGATGCTCTGTGTCTATTTTTGAGATATAATATACTCAGGTGAGATTAACTGCACGTTGAACCAAGAGGCACCCATTAATTGTAATCACTGGGCACAGCCACTCTGAAATGTCAGACCGTCCACTGAGTATCTGTTGGCATTTTCAAGCACTACTGCACCTGCTGAGAGCACGTTTTCAGTGGAAAATTACATCCTGGCTAAGACTGAAAGCAGACTGTTGAACTACTGTGCAAAACCAGTGATCGGTTTAAAATCACACTCCATTAACTCCAAGACATGTCTTTATAAATGGAATCCGAAGAAGAGAGCTGCTGCATACTAGACAAACCCCACACAATGGAAATTTCTGTAGGAAGTGGTGGTTACTTCCACAAATAAACGAACTAAACCCTGTAGACCCTGTCAGCTGTAGGATAACCAAAAGAAAAAAGAAGGCTGTTCTGGGGCTCAGCTTCTGCATGAAGCTTACCAGCAGATGCCAGTCTCACACCAGAAAAATACAATTACAACAAGCTGGTAACTATTTTGAGTAAGATTTAAAGTAAGATTATTTTTTCAAACTTGTAAATCTGAACATAAGGTAAACCAAATTTTGATTAATCCCTACCAAAGTATTCCAAATTATTCAAATATAAGCTTGATTCTGTTTTTTTTATTCTCCATTGCTATGGCTCTGAAGCAAAATCTTTATCTAAAATACTTTCTTCTAATGTGCACCACTGAACAGAATTCAGAATTCATGGTTTAACGTCAAGCCAATATCTTAGCTTAATCACTGCAAAACTCACAGGGTTTCCTAGTACTCACGAAACAAAATTAGCAGAAGGGGACTGCAGGTCTGTCTAAGCTTCACAAGGTAATGCTGAAAGTCTCTCTGAGTGAGCTCCTCTTGTTTATGCGAATTGAAAGTCTAAACAGAAGGTGTTAAACGCATCTTCTAAAATGTTGTTTCCTGTTTAAATTTCATCTCCATGGCTCTTAACACCTTAAAGCACCATCCTTATAAGTAACTTTGACATGCTCTGATGTATGCAGATCTCTGATGCAACACCAGAAATGCCTGATTTACACATCCTCACAGAAATGAACAATCATTTTTGCCTTGAAAAATATACGTAACTTACTGTCTCTACACAAATGAAATGTCATACTTAACTTCTTCCCTTTCAGTGCTGCAAAGTAGAGACTAAAAGGGTCCAGACAGTAAACTAATGCAAAATCTGAAACAAGATAAAGAGCATAAACTCTCTAATTTGCATAATTGATTAAACTGCTAAAAATTAGGACGTCAAATAAATAATTAAATAAAATAATTATTCAATGTCATTCAGTCTAAGTTAATTCACCTAGACCCAGTCTATGGTTACAGAAGAAAGGCACCCTGACAGAATGCTTCCCTCCTAAAATCAAGCAATAAAATAGATACATCCCTGCATGCACAGGGAGACACAGGCACTCTAGAACCACAGAATCAGAGCATGGTGTGGGTTACAAGGGACTTTAAAGTTCATCTAGTCCAACCATCCTGCCATGGGCAGGGACACCTACCTAGACCAGGTTGCTCAAAGCCCCGTCGAACCTGACCCTGAATACTTCCAATGATGGGGCATCCACAGCTTTCTGGGCAACCTGGTCCAGTGTCTCACCACTCTCATCGTAAAAAATTTCTTCCTTACATCCAATCTAAAGCTACTCTCTTTCAGTTTAAAACCATTGCCCCTTGTCCTGTCACTACAAACCTTGGTAAAAAGTCTTTGGCTGCCTTTCTTATAAGCCCCCTTTTTACACTGAAAGGCTGCTGTAAGGTCTCCCGGCAGCCTTCCCTTCTCCAGGCTGAACAGCCCCAACTCTCTCAGCCTGTCCTCATAGGAGAGGTGCTCCAGCCCTCGGATCATCTTTGTGACCTCCTCTGGACCCACTCCAACAGCTCTATGTCTTTCCTGTGCTGGGGGCTCCAGAGCTGGATGCAGGACTCCAGGCAGGGTCTCACCAGAGCAGAGTAGAGGGGCAGAATCACCTCTCTTGACCTGCTGGCCACACTTCTTTTGATGCAGCCCAGGATATGGTTGGCTTTCTGGGCTGCAAGTGCACATTACCAGCTCATATCCAATTTATCATCTTTCAGTATGCTCAAGTCCTTGTCCTCAGGGCTGCTTCCAATCCTTTCATCCCCCAGTCTGTAGTGATGTTGAGGTTTTCCCTGATCTAGGTGCAGGACCTTCATCTTGTTGAACTTCATGAGGTTCACATGGTCCCACTTCTTCAGCCAGTCAAGGTCCCTCTGAATGGCATCCCTTCCCTCCAGTGTGTGAGTTGCACCACTCAGCTTGGTGTCATCTGCAAACTTGCTGAGTATGCACTGAATCCCACTGTCTATGTTTTTGATGAAGATACTAAATTGTACTGGCCCAACTACGGATCCTTGAGGGACATCACTCATTACTGTTTGGACATTGAGCCATTGACTATTGCTCTTTGGATGCGGCCATCCAGCCAATTCCTTATCCATCTAATAGTCCATCCATCAAACCCATCTTCCCAATTTAGCAGCAAGAATGTTATAGGGGACAATAGCAAAGGCCTTGTAGAAGTCCAGGTAGATGACATCCATAGCACTTCCCTTGTTCACTGATGCAGTTGCTCCATCATAGAAGGCCACTAGATTGGTCAGGCATAATTTGGTGATGCCATGTTGGCTGTCTCTGATCACCTCCCTGTCATCCATATGTTTCGACATACCTTTCAGAAGGATCTATTCCATGATCTTTTCCATCATCCCTCCACTGATTACTTAGGAATTCTTGATGTCCTGCTTAGGTTAGACATTTGACTTCTAGATGGCTAGCAATATATAGAATGATTACTACCGAAGTATTCACTTAATGTCACAGGCTACTCTGCAGCCAAGTGCTGACTGAGCCACTCAACACAACTTGCTGGTCTGCCTGGATTTGAGGACTAAAAGGGACCTTACACAGCAAGAAACTTTTCCCAAATATGTCCACAGTGTTCCAAATGCATCTGTTTATATTTTCTGTGACCAGTTCTCCTTGAACTAAACCTAATACATTGGGTTTCTTTTTCTCTTCTGTAGAACAGGGAGGAAATGACAAAAGCTCAAAGAGGAACAAAAGGTGCTATCTGGATTAGATTCCTTGTCACAGCCTGGACCCAGTGAGTACAAGGGGTAGTGAGGAAACTGCTGTGGGTTCTGCAGCTCCAGGCCCACCACTGTGCAGTTCCTCTGCTCGCTGCAGCTGAACCAGCTGCAGGAGAAACTAAGAAGCAAGTTCCCAGCTGGGCACATACTTGAACTATTTTATATCACTTTTATTAGATGCCTTTATTTGCATTTGAACAGCAAGTAGCATCAAACCTGCCTGGAATCTAAAAAAAACCATATATGTATCATTATGTTCTAAAGAGACTTGCTATTATATAAATACAGACTTTAGTTAGAGACATACCAGAGTATGAGAGCAGAATATGATACAGGAAATTAACAGCATCGAGCTCTGCTTGCAAAGTCGGATGTTTCTGACTGAGACCCCATATGCAATCAAGAAAAACAGAGACAGTTCTCTGGGAAACACTACTTTGCACCCAAGCTGGAGGCAGGCTCTAAAGTGCTCTTGGAAGGAGTTTCACCTTCTTTGATTGAGCGTAGAAAGCTCAGACTCCTAACTTGGGAACTTCTAAGTTATGTTTCTAAAATGAGGCAATTTCACAGAATCACAGAATAGTAGGGGTTGGAAGGGACATCTGTGGGTCATCTAGTCCAACCCTCCTACCGAAGCAGGGTCACCTACAGCAAGCTGCACAGGACCTTGTCCAGGCGGGTCTTGAATATCTCTAGAGAAGGAGACACCACAACCTCCCTGGGCAGCCTGTTCCAGGGCTCCGTCACCCTCAGAGGGAACAAGTTCTTCCTCATGTTCAGCTGGAACTTCCTGTGCCTCAGTTTGTGCCCATTGCCCCTTGTCCTGTCGCTGGGCACCACTGAAAAGAGCTTGGCCCCATCCTCCTGACACCCACCCTTCAGGTATTTATAAGCATTTATAAGGTCCCCTCGCAGCCTTCTCTTCTTCAGGCTGAACAAGCCCAGCTCCCTCAGCCTCTCCTCGTAGGGGAGATGTTCCAGTCCCCTCATCATCCTCGTAGCCCTC
>Ga0065711_1026185_pt1 | contig 98986 bp, 52 predicted proteins | sample Hoacrofraction12_FD_59098 | JGI IMG/M metagenome (GOLD analysis project Ga0065711, IMG submission 59098) | Hoatzin crop microbial communities from Cojedes, Venezuela - Epithelial fraction 12 v2 (version 2) | ecosystem: Host-associated > Birds > Digestive system > Esophagus > Crop | place...
CCGGCGGCGGGCGGGGGTCAGTGCGCAGCCCCCGCCGCCGTGTTTGCCGGTCGCTGGGGGACGGAACCGCAGAATTTTAGATTCAGAGTTACAGAACTGAAATTACGAGATGTTCTCCTCCTTTACGCCGTGCCTGTACTTTGGCTACTGGCTTTTTAACGGCTAATCCGAGGCCATAATCCTACTAAAAACGGTAAATGCCTCGCTTTTGGCAACTCGGCTCCCCATCTTTCTGAAGGTTAAAGCCTGAAAGGATTGCCCCGCTTACAGAATTAATTCCTGCATGAACTGACAGTAGCAGGAGTTCAGCAATTCAAAATCAGCCTCGATTTTCCGCAAAGCATCTCATGAACTACTTGCTTTCTGTAAGGGGGGAAACTTAATACATTGCTTGGTGGTCCAGCGCGGGCAAGGACAGCGATTTTTGTATTTCCCATGCCATTTCAAGATCCATCCTAAGCAAATTAAAAATAAAGGAAGAAACTCCGAAACGTTACCCGTCTTTCTTCAGAAACTTTATTACATTAACCTACAGGTACGTGAAGTGAAATAAATGGTAGTGAAGGGTAGGATGATGAACGTCGGTCATCTTTGGAAAACAGATATATTTTCACAACAAAACACTTTTTTGTTACAGCTAAGAAAACAAGCCAGGCATCCTTAATAGGTTTTCTTTAAAAATATATGGCAATTCAATTGTATCAAAGCAAAGTCTCGTGGGCTAAAAAACTGAAGATGGAAGAGTTAGGTTCAGTGCTCTAGCACTAATAAGAGTGTACCGAATGACAAGATTTTCTGTACAGTAATTAATAAACATGCACCCATTTGTTTTTAGTCATTTAAACTACTATATATACAATCTTTAATATAAAGCATTTTTGTCAAAATTAGCTCTATATTCTTCGGTCTGGACTTTAGAGCCTCAGTGTAAGGCTCATTATTTGGACAAATATCTAATAACAAATTCAACTGCATTCACAGTACTTGGAAAATCCAATATATTTTAGATAACACATTCCCCGCTTCCAATTTTATTTTATTCTAACTTCACTTCAACGTTAACTTGATTTTGCAGATTGTCTCAGCAGAAAGTATGAGAACAAAGAAATCTTCTTTCCCCCGTAACCTGCATGCAAATCTCCAGTTAAAATTAATGGGAGTTCCCTGGGTAGATGAAGATAAGGACAAATCTTAACAATGTGTTGTGATTAAAAATCTTTGATACAGTAAAAATTCAGGTTCATCACGCCTCTAAATGACCAGAATTAATAAGCCTACATTATTTGAAACCTAACGTTTACACTCACTACTTACTTTAAAATCAGCTATTAACTCTGTGCAGCACTTTGCACTTACCGAACTGGTAAGCAGTTGCTAGGGGACAGCTATCTCCATTTCAGTGCCATGTTTCTCACTACTGTGATGTGAACGTACAGAGGCGGGGCAACCGCCTTCCATTCCTGTCTGCGGTGAACACAATTCTCTGAGTAGATGGTGTCTGCTAAAATCATGATATTAATTTACTCACTGAGTTCCCAGAACAGTATAGTATGCATGTTCAGAAATATGTCAGATCTCTAAAGAGCACATGGGGAGGTACGAAAAGGGCTACACGACAGTCATGAGGTGTGAGCTGGGGGTGTCTTAACTTGGCAGCAGAGCGTGCTCTGGAGCAAGCCTCCCTAGCTGTACAGGAGACAGCAGGATGGCTAATGCAAGCCCCACGTGCTTTTTGCTTTGGAATGATACACAGCTAGCATTTAACCAGCATGTATTACCCCTGCAGGCAATCCATTTTCTGCATATCTACCAAAGATCATTCACTGAAGTAAATTCACAAGTCATTTACTTGACCTATATGTATTGCGAATCCGGCTCGGATACACGCAGACATGGCTTATGCTCACTACACAGCAGGAGTTTTACCCACATATAGAAAGGCAGACTTTGACAATGTGTATATTTACAATATACACAATAGCCGAAATGACCAGAAATTCATCTGTTTTCATTAATATTTGGCTGAATATATCACTTCAGGATAGGTGACACACTGGAAATTTTCAAACAAATATAATTTATTCAGCTCTTCACTATTTTATATTAAAAAGAACAGTTTATACTATGAAGACTGATTTATCTAGTGGTCTCCAAATTTTATACAGAGTAAGAAAATAAATTTTCGTGAGCTCACAATCGCTAAATACAGCATCTGCTATTCATGGCTTCAGAGAAGAAAGGTTTTATTTTGAAGTCTGTTTCACACAGTACAAACACGTGTACATACCAGTAGCTCTACATGTTATCTATAGGCACACAAAAACAACCAACACTGTGTCTTTCAGAGCGATTAAACGACAACTGGCTTCTGAAATCTTGTAGCTGATTTCTGTACTTGCAAAATCCAAAGGTAGTAAAATTATTTATTCCAAGGATGCACAAGAAATGCCCAGGGAATTGCAGAAGAGCCAGTGCTCACGGCCAGCTAGGACCAAGAGTGCTAGGGGGCCCTTCATGCAGGCACACACATTCTCAGGCCTAGGCACACCCACGACGATGTCTTCGGATGCAGATCTCTCATTTGTCACCACTGCAGTGACAACAAATAAAAGAAAATGGTATTTCCATTTCGGCTCTGGGGTTCCTTCTAAAAAAAATTTCCAAAAGTTCTTCTGTTTTTTCTTGCAGTTGATCCTCAGTTGAATTTAGTATTCCAAAGGCAACTGGTTGTGATTTTCTTAGGAATATATCAAGGCTGTCACAATAGTGGTAATTCTTTGTCTCCGACTGAATTGCGGTCCAGATGTAAAGATCACAACAGCTGCGGCACTCCCTGTGCTAACCCGGAGAGCACATCAAGCAAACTCTTCACCTTCGCATTGCTATACTATACCACAGGTCTCCTGTGCCAAAATGTGACCCCAGCACAGCAGGAAAAGAGGACTAGTGCTTCCCACTGCATGCCGCACGATGCAACCGCCGGTATCCTCTCCCCATCAATCAGGGGTGTACCGACCCTCGGGACAAGCTATTCGCATGAAGCTACAGACCGCCAGCACCGGGTGGAAAAGCCTGCGGGGATTCTGCTAGAAGCACGTTAGCAGGTAGCACCACTGACAGCCGCAGCAGCTGGAAGTGATAGTGCCACGTCATTTCTAGGTTTCTGAAGGTAACTTTCCACTGAAAGAGAATTCCCAGTCTGTATCAACCATTTTGTTTTTAGGCTGATTTGTCTGGCAGACAATTTTGCTTCAACGGATGGATACCTTGGCAAGTTTAATTTCCATCAAATTGCAGTTCACACAGTTCATAACAGACTGTTTTGGAGGGAGAGAAAGGAGCCTTTCGGAAAGATGGTCTCCATCCATATAGTCAACAGAATAAGCCAAACTTTGGAGAGGCACTGTCTTTTTCTTTTCTTCTGCGTTCTTCTTATTATCCCCGACAACAACGCCTTGAGTTTTTTTTTCTCAAATTAATTCATGAAGTTAAACTGTTACGTATTAGCTAACCATCTCTGATAGACATCAGTATGACATGAATTATTGCTTTAATCCTCTCCCTCTGCCCAGAGGTCCCTTTAACCAAACAAAATAAAGGCCAGTTGGCAAAAATGCAAAATAAATGGACACACAGTAGAATATTTTTGCAATTACAAGCTAGATCACTAGAAACACAGACACACGGCGTAAAAATGGAGACACGAGTTAATGAAGAATGGGGGTACAAGTGTCACATTATTAGCAATGCAAAAGACCAGCTTAAGCATGTGGTTCCCTACATCAGCTATAAAAAAAGAAAAGGTGCCTTTTTAGCAAGTATGCACAGAGATTGCTTAGTTATTTTTTTAAAAAATCAGAACACTTTACTACTTTTATCCTATATTACAGTCATTATTACTACCTGTTTATTAAATGTAAACCTTTCCTTGCAGTTAAGATTTACAGCAGTCATCACCTTTGTCCACTCCTTACATAATCAGTCCATGGTGACAAAAATAAACTGATTCAATTTACATATTTTATGAAGTAATTACTGATATGTTATGTATTATTGTGTACGGCAGAAATAGTGGTCAAAACTGCAACATACAGAGCTGAACGGTAGCAAAAGATTTGTCAAAGACTGGTGCTGCACTTGGAGTACCAAGAGATCTTTAGGCATCACACAATATTGACGTATGCAATGCTTTTATCTCCAAAACTATGCAAGTAAGGTACACCTACCACCAACACTGGACAAAAAGCCTGGTGACGGACTTCCCAAACAACTGCAGTATTGTGCTTACTTATCCCCATCAGATTTTGTTTCTTAGTATGTCTTGATTAAAGATCAGAATGAAAGGTAAAATTTGGCAAGGCAGTTTTTCTTCTACACAACTAGTGAATCAGATCACCTGTACAAAGTGGTATTTGGTAAATTGCACTGTCCTGGGAGGATTTCTACTCTGAAACAAGACAAACATGAAGTCTATATTTAGAGTTGCTGAAATGCGATGTTATCAAAACTCATCTGCAAACTAATATTTCTGAGCCAGTATATTACAGTATAAATGCGTTGCATACCTGTTTCTATAAAATTTACTGCCATGAAAAAAGAAATGATCAGGATCCCCAGAGTGTGGCGTTTGTCCATCTGTCACTTGTATGCACGATACAAACCCCATGCTGAGATTCTGTTTAGTGTACAGCAGTTGTCTGCTGGACAGGTTGGGAGCCAAATATGACGGTCAACGAGAGGAAGGGGCGCGACCACGCCACTGTGCCCCTTGAGAGTCCCAATGTGCCACGCATCAGCTTCTGGGGTCATTCACTGCTGACCTCCTTCGTAGAGGACGTGGGGCTATCTCGAACGGGTAGCAAGTCGTAATGACACGGAATATGGCTGTTTTTTGGAAGATCATAAGGATCCTGGCTGAAACGTCTGCTGCTGCTGAATGCTCCCTGGACAACACTCACGGTAGGTTCTGTGACAAAAGAGAGCACACACATTCAACACCAGAAGTGCCAAACAGAAGGCAAACACTGTACTTCATTCCAGTTGGCATTACAAAATATCCTCTCCTTTCTGCTTCCATACAGAGATTCCTTGTCACGCTGAGTCCTGAAATGCAGGCGTGGAAACAAAGGTTGATGTTCAAGTGTTTTGTCTTTGCACCGAGTTACACCCGTGGGCTTGCAGCACAGCCCTGCTGTGAGTATATTTACTGACAGACGCAAGTGGACCAGTGTCCGTTCTTTGTGTGTGGACAAAATACATAAAAGCCCAAACGTGGGGCTTCTAATCAGGATTTTATAAAAGTTCTTAGAAACACAACAGGGATATTGATGGATTTCAGAGGAACCTCTAATTGGGGACAGAATAGGAAAATGGTCTCCTATGACATGTGGCATATGCTTTATTCCAACTCAGAGACCATTAGGTTAACTGCCATTCCAGAAGACCTCAAAGTTCTCTGTAACTGCAGTGACTACAGTAGTGCAGTGGCTACATGGGGCCCACACCAGTGAAATACTGCATCTGCGTGCGAAGATGCTGGCTTTTCTGATCAACAGGGTGAAACGGATCTTTTCTATCCCTCCCATACACTTACTTCAGCTGCGTTCAGTACTTCACAGCCTAATTTAGAGTTGAATGGTATTTCAATAAAATTCTAAGCTTATCTTATGCTGTTGTTCAAAGCAAAGCCTTCAAGCCAGGGAGATTCAGAGGTACCTCTAGATTACAGAACAGAGCTGAAGGTATTTCAAACTCTGTTCTTGTACAGTTCAATGTATCTGGAAAGAATGAGATTGTTGTAACAGCTTTTGAGCAGAAAACAGAATCTGAACGCATCACCATTTTTTTCAGTGGTTTTTCATGTGTTTTGATTAAATTGATTCAACGAAAAAAAAGTCCCATGCTCTTTGTTCTCAGCCTTTAACGTCCAGCAGTAGATTTTGTACTTACCAACTTCATACACGTTCTTACTGGCTGAAGCAGAGCTGGCGATCTCTGCGTACGGGGAGTCCCTGCGTGCCGGTGACTTCATTTCAACATATCCACATTCTGAACTTTTTGGTACCAGAGCTGGTGGGTCTTTTATAGTAGCATACGGGTTCTCAGAACTACTTAATGAGCAATTACTTAAATTGTATTCTGAGTTCTTCACTAGATCTGCAAAAAGAAAAAGATGTTACTCTCGCAAGCATGCTACGTACTATGGAGATTGCTACTGAACAGGGCATTCATTAATTTTCAGTTCTAAAAAGTCACTCATAAATGAATATGTAAATGGAAACCAGTCATAACACTTCAAAAATGTTATACAGCAATGAGTGAAAGCACCTCTACTGCTGCACTCTTTTATGGGCTTGATCTTGCCATCAGCTAATCCCTGTTGCATACTTGACCACCTTCAATTCTGGTTAAAATAGTAGCTAGCAGTTAACATAGATAATGTGTAGAATCAGTTTTTAATAGGCACCTCAGAATACTTTTTGCTTTTCTAAGTGCTGAACTCAGAACACCATTAAAATAACTGATCTGAGACTGTTCCCAGTAGCAACGTCTGGGCAGACGGTGAGGTGACTTCTAGGGACGGCCAGTTCAGTGCCAAGCTCGAGTACGCAGCCACGCTAAAGGACTAACCAGCTTTTCGTACGTTTCTGCAAGGTGCACAGGAGGACTGAAAAGGAAACATCAGGTGGCTTGTCGTTCCAGGATTTAACTGGAGGACAGATAACTGTAGTTTAAGAGAAGATGTTTTTTCTTGCGCTGGGATGAGGTTTTGTGGTGTCCGTGTTACTTTTTGTGTTGTTTTGTGACATGCTGTGTTATTTAAGCTCTAGAGCCGAGACTTTCTCAGCTTGCTCCCGACTCTGAACATCCAGCAAGAGACTGGCCTTGGCGAACCTGTCAGTGGGTTCATAACTTTGCGACTCCTTTAGGATACTTTAAACTGGGCTTCCCCTAATCCTCCAAAACCAGGAAATGTCAGGTACAATAAATCATTCCTTCAGCTTAATTGTCCTGTATTACACACAAGATGAGAAACCAGCTGCTTTTGTCTACATATTTAATTCATTATTCATACAGACTTCGCTACACTTTTTTCATTGTTTGGATATCCAAGCATTCTAGTCACCCTTGGCATGCCTTAATCATACAACAAGAACAGTGACACACACCAGTACGGTCCAGTATAAAGTCTTATAAGAAAACTGCGTAATTTAAAAGATCAAAATATCTACCCTGAATTTCTGAAGCTTTTCATTCCTCACTATGTACTTATATTTTGATATCCTTTCCAAAGTCCTGCAGTGAATGTGATGACGCATTGCAGGCTTGGTCATGCAGTCCCACATTGACCATGCCGGCTGCAAAAGGAATTGGCTCTCTTTTACAGCCTTTCATCAGAGGCAGCACGCGTCCCTACCTGGCCATCCCCCTTCTGCTGTGTCAAACAAAGCCATTTTGTGACTCAAGAATTACAGACATATTTGATGTATGTGACACACAGGGACTTAGAAAGGCCTGCTTTGTTGTTTTTTTAAAAAAAGCCTCCCCTCAAAGAAAAAAAAAAAAACCCAAGCAAAGAAACTTCATGCATTGATTCAGTGTCCAGGAATAATTTAGTCCAAAATTATTTTATGTTGTCTTCACATAGAAACCAAAGATAATTTAGAAGAGTAAACTGAATGTCTACGTAATTTCATCTAAACGCAGGAGAAAATAACCTCACCTTTCAGGGACTTTCCCAGATATCCCCTATCAAGTCCAAAAGCACCTGAGGAAAACGATACAAAAAACCAGAGTAGTTTTAAAATAAAATAAAGTGATTAGATAACAGCTTCTAAAGGTTTGAAAATTTCCTTGCTTTGGGACTAGTTCCCACCTTAGCCAAATAATTCCTGCACAAGCCCTGTGAAACTGCCCAGTAGAGGATCACAGACACATTTGCTTGAACACTTTCAGGGAAGAGGGAAGGTGGCTGAGGTCATGAAGGACCACTGCATTACCTAGTTTGACCTCACACACGTCACGGGCCATTACGTTTCTCTCAGTTGCACTTGAATGAGCCCAGTAGCTGCTGCTGGATTAAAGCACGTGTTTTGTCTGAATAAACCATATCTACAGAAAGGTGTACCATCTTGACCTGAAAATCTCAGGGTATGCAAAGTTCACTCCAATTCTTGGTACTTTGCCCCCAAAGTTAATCACTCCCATTGTGTTGTCCAAGGTCACTCTGTTCCAGTCCCTCGACCTGCAGGAATGGCCAAAGCACCTAGTGCCTAAGCCTACAGCTTTGCAGTTATCTGCTAGTAACAGATTTCTCTCAATAGAAATCCCAATATGAACATCAGCAATCAGCAATGCCTGACAACTGTCTTCAGAGACCTGGCACTTACCTGGTTACTAACCCATTCAAATAGCTTTGAGTGATACTATGGAGCGCTGATTTTTAATCTGATTATATTGTGGCACTATGCTAGAAGCCTTACAAAATCCTAAAATCATTTTATCGACACAATATCTCTATAAATGAAATTCGTACTTTCCAAGAACAAAATTGTTATTTGAGGAGACCTAGACAAACTAATTTTATTCCTACCCCATCTTTACTTACTAGATCTCATGCCAGCTGTTCTGCTGTTTTTACCAAGGCTGATGTCTGGGTCACCAGTGTAGAGCTACCCAAGTAATCCTCTTTGATCTTCCAGAAAACAGATATCAGCATTCATCCTGTCCTCTAGAATCTCCCTGTTACTCAAGATCTACTGCAGTGGGTTAACTGCAGCCACTGTCTCCTAGGAGTGTTTTAAGTGCTAGTACAAATGCTGTAAGAAAACGTAAAGTTGAACATTGAGCACTTTGACTTAAATCCTTTTCTAAAAAAAAAAAAAAATCAGATCTGAGCCTGAATTGTGGTTAGACCAAGACTCGGGATGAGCAGTGAAAAAAAATAACGCTGCATACTGTTGTTCTGATTCCCAGAATCTGATACTGATAAGGACCATAAATGAAGGTAGTTAAACGACCTAAATTACACTTGCACTGAAAGTCGCTCTTAAAGGCTTTCACTGCTCAGAGATACAGTCAGCGCAATCCAGCCTTTTTGGAATGCATGAGACTGGCAAAGGATGAAAAGGCAGCAAAAGATAGCATAAAACAGGATAAAGCAACTCTCACCAGTTCTCGGAAGTTTTTATTCTTGAGGACAATGCTCCATCTTTTAGCAAACAGGAAGCTTAGCTGGGAAGATGCTCCTAGAATTTACATCTCAGGCAGTTCAGATGATGAGAAACTACTTGAGAAACTACTTTTTAAAGCACCAGTTCCCCACCAGTTTGGTGGGGATTATAATAATAAAAAGGATATATTCAACCTCTCATTTATTTAATAAGAATACATAATTTTGCCAAAGCAGACACTTATTGTACAATACCTATTGTTTTATGAAACTAATTAATAAGCAGATCTTTTTACAAAAAACAGTATGAGATATTTTGCATATCATGTCTGCAGTGGGCATCAGACCGATTCACCACTCCTCACAAGGACTCACTTTTTTATGTCTGAAGGTACTGCCTTAAAGAAAGGTGAAACCCATAACCCTGAACCTCACACATAGTCTTACAAGCCCGGTGCTACCGTGAGTGGAGAACCAGGAAAACATCCCTGCTTTCCAATCCATCCCAAACACAATGAGTAACACTCATGTTCTCCTCCTTTTTTGTTCTTACCGAGGTCATTGAGGTAGCCACCATGTTTCCAGTCTGCAGGCAATGTTCCTGTGTAGTCCATGACCGTGCCTCGTTTTCCAGGTTCCACGTTTTTAAGATTCACAAACAGCTGATTGTTTTTTGCCTATTTCAAAGAAAGATAGGTAACTGAAACTGCAGCTGATGGGAAGTTGCTGAATTTCCAGGTGATAATCAGGGAAAGCCAAAATAAACCAAAGATGAAATATCATGGAACAAAGCAAAATAAATCAAAGGCTAATTTACATAGGAGCATTAAGATTTTTATACTTTACCTTTGCCAGTGTCAGTCTGTCCATGTTGTTGACATGAGGTGGGGTACTGCATTGAGTTAGAGTATGATAACTAGGGTTAGAGAAATAGTGACTGTTAGCATTTCCACCATTACTGTGAGGGATGGTTTCTGGAAAAAAAAAAAAGGGGGGGGGGAAATGAACAACTACAAAGAACATTTCTTTCTCAGGATATGTTTCTGACAGTGCTGCACTGATTTCAGAATCTGATTTAGAGTTTCTTCAAAAAAACATCTAAAAATCTTGCATTCATTTAAAGAAACTAGAGATACAGAGCAGCAATTGACTAGTCATGCTCTCACCTTCAGCAAAGGGCACTCACAAGTGCTACTTGCTCACTTCTCTTCCTGCTCTGGTTCCTCACTCTCTTTTGTCTCTATAGTCATAGCATTGTCCTCATTATAGACACTTCTATCATCAAGATCACTGTAACTTTTTCTGGTGCTTCAGGAGCACCAGCAACTTTGCTGACACACCTTTCTTGACTCTGACCACTGTTTCTGCTGGCTTGCTTACCTTCTGCCTTCATTAACAGCTGTGTGCAAAAGACAGCATTGCCCGAAGTTTCACGCACCCATTGCATCCCAACTCACATGCACTTTCATAGGTCAAAACCTCCTTTTTTATTTCAGGAGCATTGCAAAAAACATCTAGGGGTGCAAAGTGTTACACTGTAAAGCAAGGTCCACTGTCAGCACGGTCTCAGGGGCTGCTCTCCTGCGGAAGGCAGTTGAGAGCTGTGTTTCAGTCTTCCTCTTCCTGAAGAGGGAAACCCTCCCCTGCCTCTCCTTCCAGGAAGGCTTCCAAGGCAGAATTGTAGACACCCTTTTCAGAATCGAGTATGTTCCTTCTCACAGCAGCCCTCGCTAACACAAAGAGGTGAAACATTCAAGCCCTGTTAGGGGCAAATCTGAACCCCTTCAGAGTTCAGCTAAAAAAGCAAAAAGTCAAGAGATGGAGAAAAAACCCTAAGCCTTATAAATGTCACTTACCTGAAATAGTGTAATCTGCATTGATGACCCTCATAGCAGGAGTATAGGTCACTGCTGGCATATTAGTTTCTTTTCCTTTCTGCTTATGTCTGTAAATGATGAACAGCACTAGCAGGAAAAGCACAACCAGGACAAGAATGATGATGCCTGCTATAGCCCCTATCTGGTAAGAGTCAGCAGGGATGGCAGTACTGGTACGGCTTAAACTGTTCAGGTTTCCCACTATAATTACACCAGCTGAAATACAAGAAGAAACAAAAATACTTGACAAAAATTCAGAGGCCTATGTGTCAGCAGCAGAAGACAATATTTCACTTCTAAATGTTTCAGCTAATTTAACTGTATTTAATAATGCCAAAATAGAACTATGTCAGAAACCAGTGGGAAGACAATCCTAGCCTTAATCAAAAGCATTGATCTTCTTTGTAGAAAGAGATACTTTGATGGAGTTGAAAAAATAAGAACATTCTCTAGGCAAAAGCACAGAGTGGGTAAAGCACGTGCCCTGTCACCAGCTTTCGACAGCACAGCACTGTAAAACATTTCATGCAATCTACACTTCATTGCTTTGCTCCAATAAAATGTCACTCAGGCATTTAATACTTACAAAATCTACAGAACAAATATAATTTAATAGAATGGACTACTTAAACACACATGCCTTACCAGATTAATTTGACGAATGATACAGACATGGCTTTTAATAGGTTACTCCAAGTTTGTACAACACAATTACAATTACTTTACTGTGTCTAGGCTTTACCTTGATCACACCTGGCCCCCTTCCAGCCTGGGCTGCAGTAACACGTTCCCGTGATGTGGTCACAGGTTGAGTTGTTCAGACAGTCACATATCTGCCGGCATCCATACCCATATGTACCTTGAGGACATTCTGCAGAAAAAAGTGCAAATAAAAATTAGGCATAGTCAGTACTTCTTAAATGTTCTGCTATTACAAATCTACAGCACCACACTTGTCACAGTTTTTGTACATGGCCAGCAGATGGCAATGCGTTACTAGTGGCAGACCTCCATGGAAGAGATTTTCTTAAGAGGACCTCTCTGCGTATGTGTGTGTTTATGCATATGCGCTGGCAAGGAGAAGCAAATTGTATTCAGAAGTGATTTTCCTTTACCTGTAACGTTGCTGCCACTAAGGCAGTGAAATTAAGAAGGAAAAACACTCACAAAAGATTAAAGGGGTAGAAGATTGAAGAAAGGGACAAACGGTGAACAAAGTGCAGTTCTACAACAGAATGTCTCCCAGGTTACTCAGGTCCCAGTGTTTGAAAAATCACTTAATCATATGAGTGGAGCCAGACATTTGGCGGGTGTCATGTCACATGACAGAAGTGCTGATATAGTAAAAGAGCAAGAGATAAGGGCCATAAACGTGAGTCTAATACACAGCATGCATTTACATAAAAATAAAACTGATCCTAGGCTGCTCATAGCATACTTTGATACTGTGATGTAAACACTGAGAAACTACCTACAGGAGAAAAATGCTAAATCATGAAGAACAAGCTAGCTAAATCAGGAAGAATAAGCTATTTGGAAGAGTTTTACGTGACTTTTTTCTCTCCCAGAATGATTTGAATACAATAATTTATTACCGATCAAAGTGTCTCCTACATCATGTGATTAGCATAGTAAAGAACTACCCTACACTGATAAAAAATCTTTCTTCTATCCCATCACACTTGTGGCTTGTTACATTATTGTAGTTCTAATGGTCTGAGGAAGTGTGGTATTTCTTCACCTTCTGAGACTCAATTTTCTGAAATCTGTCAGAAGTTTTCTAACTATATTAACTTGTTTTTCTTTTAAAAGAATTTGTCTTTTTAGAAGAATCTAACTAATCTTTTCTGTATTCATCATTTACAATCATTTACAAGATCACGTGACACAACAGGTGCCAGAGGAATGTTCTTGCAGTCTTGATAAATCCAGACTCAAGCGGAATTTCATGCTTATACACGTTCTCCTTCTCTTGATTACATTCAGTGAAGCAGCAGGATTATAACCACTGCAGTCAATGGCTGGGCAAAAACCATCACAATACATTTCGGCATTTTGAAATCTGAATTGGAATGAACAGTCAATTTTTAAAACTGACATTCAAATCCAGAAATAGCAAAACATTTAGTTTAATGTTGTTAAATCATTATTATCAAACTATAGGATAAAATATAAAATCTGTAAAACATAATAGTAAAGTTAGGTTTGCCAAAGTATTCAAAATTATTTTTTGATAACATGACAGCAAGAGAGGATCTTAAAAAGTTTATCAATATTTTCCTAAACACCTTTACTCTTTTGAAGTGAAACGTTGAAATCATTGGAGTAGAATAAGAAAATTTGAATAGCTAATAATTACATGTTTCCAGCTGCTATTTAATTGAAATAGATATATTCCTCTAAACCATTCAGATATTGTCGCAGCTGTATTTTTCTTAAAATTTTAGTGGTTCTACCATAGACGTTGACTGGCCTTAAAAACATAACTCTCATTGCAGATGGGGCTAGACCCACTGCTGAGGGAATAACGTGTGTCCCTGGGGACGGTGACCTCCCCTCCCTCCTGTTACAGCGCTGCCAGGTGCAACACATGCTACCTCGGCCACTGCACAGCCCTTAGCATCCAGATGCAGCTAAACCAACCCTGGTTACGGGTAACACACAGTGTCCTCCACACATCAAAAGCAAAGCCCTGTGCACAACGCTGATGCCAAACACAAGTTTAAGCTTTCACAGTAGCAGGCTGAATGGATTGCTTTGCACTGCAGTGTAACGCATGCAGTGTGGAAGCACCACTGTAACATTGGCAGAAGCTGGACTAACAGTGCTGTGCTTACGAATCAGATTGTTCTTTTAATGTTGTACAACGCTATACCACCATTGGTGTCACTGGTGTTATTCTTGATTTTCTTGGGTAAAGAATCACACAAGTATGAAAACAAAATACCATATATTCTGCTTTTCTAAACCAATTGTATTGTAAAACCACATTGCAAAGATTAATTTTATCCACTAGGATTGATGTGGTACTTCTTATCTTTAGTTTTCTATTAGTTTTCATTCTGTTTTATGCTAATGACAATTACTTCGATCCATTTGTTACTTTTACGTGACAGAGTTGTTGGGGGTTTTTTAGCATAATGTCCAAAGTAATTAGAATGTAGTGCAAATGCCTCTTACACGTAGCTACAAACTAAAAGAAACCACCATCACAATCATCATCAGTCCTGGTAACTAATTCTGCAGGCTTTTATCTGTTTGGAAAAAGCCTAAGTCCAATTCCTGAAGCACTTTCCCCATCAAAACTCCCATGGAAGCGAAGAGGTTGTATCACAACACTGGCTGCAACAACAGAGGGTCAGCTCAGGGTTTAGTATTTGCAGTCGGGCACGAACAATTCCCACCCCTACTCACTCTGCTCGCAGTGCTTTCCCATGAACCCTGTGCGGCAGGTGCACTGCCCACTGATGTGGTCGCAGTCGGCTCCGTTCCGACACTGGCATACCGACGCACAGTCCTTCCCGTAAAACCCTAGGGGACATCCTGCAACACAAGGAGCGGGAGGGGAAAAGGAGTAAAACAACCGCTCCGGAAACAAAATGCAAATATTCTGGTCAAGCAGGTTATCGAGAAGTCATTTCTATAGCCCTGTGACTCCACGGGGCATTCTATAAACACAATAGATCAAGAGCTACCCAGTTTTCAGTGGTTTAAAATATGTAAAAATGAGGTTGGGAAATTGTGCAGACAGCAGATGTTCAGAAGAATACAGCAAGAAGGGCTCCTCGAAGAAATGGGTTTAAGAAGACATTTGGAGGGGGAGAAAGAGGGCAGTTTGTGAATCAGAGCAGGGAGTCTGTTCTGTGATTAATAAACCTTTGGATATATTTTCTGCACAGTGGATGTTGAGGCATAAAAAAATAAAAATACTAACATATTGTATCTCAGCTCCTCACAAAGATACTATTTCAGTATGAAGAAGACATATCAGGGCGAAGAGATCATTATTCACCAGCAGGAAGCACAATCACCGTGATAGCTGACAGCTGAACCAGTAGAGTGAATGTCTTCCAGAGCTGCATCCATATGGCCCTAAATATATCTGTTATTTTCTGCCACTATGACATTATTCAGTTGAGAAAGGAGAGTTCTGATTTTATGAAAAGCATGTATTTAAACACCGTATGCAAAACATAGTTCGCAGTCATATTTTTCTTGAATTCAAAGACAGTGGTTGTGCCCGGACTACAGACAGTGGGGATGCCTGGACTGAAGACAAACCAAACTGAAGCCGTAAAATGATAAAGATAAGAAGGCAACTTTATCAATACCTATCTATAACCAATGTTTATTTCTCGAAGTTTGTATTAACTCTTATCCAGCCAATAATGAGTGCTATAAACCTATACCCAGTCACTGCACTGCTTGTATTTTTATTGTATTGAAAAGCTCTTGGAAAAAAAAAATCATATTAATGCATTAATTAAATGAAGAAAATTCCAGAACAAATTATAGCATTACGATTATAACATTGCAATTGTCCCCGGGAGGTAGCAATTACAGACACGAGAGGTACTGCACAATCACACTGGAGTGACAACAGGGACCATGCCTCCGCAGACCACAGCCACAGCTAAGCTAGAAGCTATTCTCATGGCTTCGGTAAGCTCTGTGTTATCTCACAATCTTGGCTGTTGGGTCCCTGATGCCCCCAGAGTTGACACTATCCATGCTACATACTGCAGGCATAACCACACATCTGCAGTGGTAGCATCTGCATGGCAGAGTCGCTCATCCTGCGTGTGCGCATGACCGGCTCTTCCACAGGGATGCCCAGCTGCGGCCAAAGTTGTCTTTCTCTGAAGGAAGGCTAAAGAGGAGCCAGACCATACCGGCCAGCACTCTGCCAGTGCTTACACAGGGGCCTGCCCTGCAGCCGTGGAGGTTGCATCTTCTGGATCAAACAATGTTCAGCAGCATGGCAAGAAATCAATGAGTAAAGTGTGAAAATATTAAAGGAAAAATCTGTCACTGATTTGTAGTCTAAGAATGGGCAACAGAAGTCACTTACTTTGTGTACAGTAAAGGCCGGTCCACCCCGGGGTACATTTGCACTCCCCATCGTAGGCGCTGCAGTAAGCTCCATTATGGCAGTTGCACGTGTGGATGCAGTTTGGTCCCCAGTGGGAAGGCGGGCAAGCTAAAACAACCCAGAGCAATTAATTAATCCCAAATGACAAAGATCCTTGATACCCATGAATTGAGCTGCTTACATGGACATATGACCACTGCTTCATTTGGGGTTTGTTCTTTTTCTTTTGAACGCACTTTTTGGGGCTGCTCCATTCTGAGCAAATAGCCACAGATTTTATTTTTTTTTAACTAAGGAATCGTTTTACTTTAGATAAAAAGTGCTGGAAAAGATTGTATGTGTGAAAGAAACCAGTAACACACACTTCACACTCACTAGGACAGTCATACCAGCTTTCTCATAGAGAAAGCCATGTGAGTTTCCTTTCTTTATTTGTTTTTTAATCTGCATGCAGTTCAATTGAGCACAGTCAAGGGCATAAGGCTTTTAAGCATCGAAAGTGAAGGAGAACAAATGGAGAGGGTCGAAACACATCTTACAGCCTATAGCTTTAGACCAAATACTAAGCTTACTTCTTGTATTTCCACTGTTAGATTCTACATAATTGCCTAAACCTGGTGCACATAATCAGCACTGTACCTTAATGAAGTTAACTAAGTTGCTTCTGTGGGCCCATTAATCAATATAATATTTCTAAAAAAACAGTAATTATAAAGCAGTGATTTTTTTCACTCACAATCATGTCGACACATTATGAGACAGAATTTTACTGACTGCTTTGAAAATGTCATGGTGAATCAAAAAGATACTATATGCTGCCATTAGACCAGTGAAGTGGTTCCACAATGCTAATTACTATCCAGAGATAGCAAAAGATAACTTTCTTCATGCCAAAGTATCACTAAGGGCAGAGGGTACTCTAAGAATAGCCCTCTTCTGTCGATTAGGATGCACAACTTCGGGTTTTTGTTTCTTTAGTAAAGAGATGCATAATTTAAACATAGTTTTGCAGAAGTACAACATAAGTATTTCATAGGAGAGAAGAAACATGTCAGACATCAAAGCCTTAGCGTCATTCCTGTGTAAGTTTAAAAAGGTTGGTAACTCCTTATTGTTGTGTACTGACTTGGTTGTCCAGAGACCTGCCCGAGAGCAACAGAAACTCTTGAATCCTTTAAATGTTTGCATAGTGACTCATCTATGTGTGGGCTGTGTTTTTGCAATGTGTTATCTTGTCCAAATTTCACTTCATCAAGAAAAACGCTATGCTGCATTGAAAAAGAAGTACTAGGTTTGTTTTTTGTTGTTTCCACTTCAGTTGTGCCTTGTAATGATTTTATTACTGTTTTTTGTTTGGAATTAGTGGTCAGCTAAGAAGGAATGTAAATAACATACAGACGAAAGGTTAGAAGTTTCAAAAAGGACGCCAGATCCAAAAGAAATTAATGGAATCACTATCTTCCATGTGAACGAAAGGCCTTTATACAAAGCAAATAAACTTCCTCTGTTACGGCCCATGAGCACAGCCTCAATAGATGCTTCCATTCATATTGCTGGTACCATTTTCTTGTTATTGATTCAGTGAGTAAGTCCCTCCTCCTCCTAAACACCCCTATTCTGCTACTCCCCCAACCACCTACTTATTTTACCATAAAAACAGGGACCTTTGTTACTACTGGCTTCCACAGGAATAGGCCCAAGATTTATTTTGGTATCATACGGAGTTGTGCATGCTAATCACTTTGCAGAATTTAGCCAGCAAAGGTTTTTTTCCAAACTGACCAGATGTTAACATTGTACTGGTACAGAGCCAGTTAACCTGGACCAGTCAAACCATAAATGCTACAAACCAATGAGGCGTGTTATTGGGAAGTGCACCTCCCTGGAAACCCCAGCACAGTGCCTTTTGACACATCAGGGTCTGGAACAGCTTCTTTTATTCCTAAAAATGCGTTGGCTGAAATCTTGACATGCATATGTTTCAGACTGTGTGGATTTTGCTACCTCATGGAATTGGATACGCTTCTTGCAACAATTTTCCTTCAGATACTTTTTTCTTGTCATTAGTAATTTGCCTAGAACCAGCAAGGCATCTGGAGAATGCCTAATTAGTTAATAAAATAACCCCATGAAACATGATAAAATTAGGGTCTAGCCCTTCTCCGTTTTAAGTCAGTAACAAAAGCTTTACTGAGTTTAGCTTACCAAGGCAATACTCATTGAGTGAGGTAGAACGAGACACTAAAAATGTGTATCTGTGAAACATTTGTAAAAGGAAGAAAGAGAAAAATCCATCAAAAAAGTTATAAGCACTTAAAAAATGTCATAGTGAAAAATTTCTTAAAAAATGTTCAAATCTTTAACAAGAATAAAGACAGTCTTGCAGCCAGAACACTAACTTGTATCTGAGAAAATCTTAGCTTTGTTCTGGGCCTTGCCGGTAGCTCTCTGTGCAGCTGTAGTTAAGGAAAACCACCCTGTATTTCAGTGTCTCAGCTCCTTATTTCTAAAACAATACCTCTGTGATTCATAAGACTGTCCTAAGGTTATAAGCCCTGGGATGTTCATAACACTGCTGTGATAAGACTAAATAATTGCAGGCAAGCAAACAACAGCTCAAGAATCCTCTTTGCAATGCAAGATTCATCAAATTACAGACTTTTTCTTGTCGGGAGAGACCTCTAGCATCACCTAGTCCAACATCCTACTCAAAGGATCTTCAGTGATGATCATTTCACAACGTCTTGAAAGGCTGGAGACTTCAGAGCCTCTCTGGACAGCTGCTATGCTTGACCAGTCTCACAGTAAGTATTTCTTTGGTTGTACCTAGTAAAAGTCACCCTTGCTGCAACCCGTGAGCACTACCTCTTGCCTTTTCACAGCGTGCTCCTGAAACAAGTCTAATCCAGCTTCTCTGCAACTGTCCTCTGGGCAGTGGAAGACTGAAAATTGATCCCCCCTGCTGTATGCTCCAGCCCACTTATCAGAAAAATCGTAGTGCAAATGTGCTTCTGATAGTGCCAATGAAATGCAAAAAAGTTTAGGACCTCTTCATTATATACCATGAAGTCCTCATTTCTGACTTAGACAGTATTTCTTTACCAAAAAGTAGGCATTTTAAATAGCTGAACCCTGATCAATTGTTTTAAAAATAAAGGAAAAAACAGATACTTACGCTGAGAGCAGTCACTGCCAATCCAGCCAGGGTAGCACTGACAGGATCTATCAATAGGATTACAGGTTCCATTATTGGTGCAGGTGCATACTCCAACACAGTTCTTGCCAAATCTGCCACTGGGACACACTGAGAACAAGTTGTCACAATCAGAACTCCTTAGTAATCAGGACAAGATTGTATGTTCTTCATTTCAAGAGAAAGCAACTGAGATTTGGATCAAGAAACATATTGTTTAGTATATTGTTAAAGTAAGGCACTATAAATTCTGGTAAGCACATTACGCATATACATTACACAAACAATATAAATAAGAATACAGTAGGTTTCATACATAAGGATCAAACGTTCAAACAGCTTAAACCTGCTTAAGATTCCTAATTATAAACTGCAAGCACTACAACAGAAACTATTTTTGGTTTTATAGTTTCCAGGCGATGGAATGAAAATCCATACAGTGCTTGGTCTCCACGTCCCATAGGGTCTTTATTACAACTCATACCTTCATTACAGAGGGCTCCAGTAAATCCAGGTAAGCAGTCACATAAGCCAGTAATATGGTGGCAGGGACCACTGCTGTGTACACACTGGGGGCACGTCTGGCTGCAGCGGTGTCCATAGAACCCAGGGGAACAAACTGAAATTAGAAAGAACAAACTGTCACGGCTTCCCACACTTTCTGTACATCCCCAAACTACTCTTCAGCGCGCCTGTTCCTGACTTTGAATTAGCTCTGCTTTCTAAATACACAAGAGCTCCAGTGGTGGTTGTTATTATTCATACAGTTTAATGCTTTACACTCACAAAAGAAGATTTGCTCATCTTCCTCAAGGGTTACTATATTCCAGCCAGTAATGACTTAGTTGACATTCTGCTACTTGTCAGGCCACGCTATACCTGGGTGACATTTGAAATGCATATGTAATTAATATATTACACTTATCTGGCTATGCATTGTATGTCCTCTAGAACATGAACATCTTTTAAAGTATAGTTGAAGAAAAGCAATTTCTAAGAAACAGAGTGGATAGTTTTATCCATAGATGAGTAGGGCTGTCTTAGACCTTGACTTCTTCTGTGTTTCCTAACGTGGAGTACAAATAGCCACTACTTCACTGGTGAAAACATAGAAATGTTTTTCCAGTCCTCCTTTTATTTAGGCACTCACTGTACTCATTACACAGTACAGACAGCGACGCATCACCTAACTTTTAGAGAACCTGAGACCCGAAATACAGAGTTGTCCACTTAATTCATACGCTAAAGGTACTACTTTGTTAAGAAAAAAGAAAAAAAGGGGGGAGAAAATAAAAGTCTGTTGCACAAAATCACTTCCCTTGTTTCTCTGATCCCTTTTGGCACTTCTTTCCTGATAAATTAGAATATTAGGTAATTCATCAAGGAAATACCTGTTGCACAGCAGCAATTAGCACTGACAAAAACTAACCTGGAATCTTTTCAGTATTTAAATTTCATTCAAGATTCAGTCTTTTAATTATACACTTGATACAAGTTATGTACCCAGATTCCTGTAGGGAGATTAACTTTTCCAAGTGAAACTGAGCCAAAAGGTCTTCCTGTTTACTGAAAAGGCACTTTCTGACTGGGATCCAAATTATTCATATGACCTTTGTCTTCCTGGCCTCCGGACTGTGCATCAGAGAGGGGCTCTGAGAGCCACAGGACTGGAAGCCTCTTGTCCAGGTTACAGGCACAGTTCCAACACACGGGGAACATTTTTACATTTAGTGTTACACTTAGTCTGCCTTTGGATTAACTAACTGCAAGGCCTTTAGAGATCAGATAGTGAGAGTAATTACCGAACTTCGTTGGAAATGCTTAAGGAATACTAATGCCACACTAGTCTGGGATTTAATAGTGCCATAGGCAATCACATTCTTCAGCTTGAAATCTTGCCATTCCTGGACTGTTAGGACTTAATCTTCCTCTGGTTCTCCTTCTACCTTCTAGTAATTATTTCATGTCAACTCCTGCCTTTTAAGCCTCTTCTGGAGGGCCCAGCAACACCTCTGCTTAGCCTAACTCCACCTGCTTCTTGACCCTGTTTCTGGGAGACCTCCTCTGGAAACAGGGCTACCTTCCAAGCGCAGAGGACTCTCACTTGTCTTCTCTGAACACCCTTCTCTCACAGCTTCAACAATTCAGACTGAAGGCAGCTACACTACTGGCAATCTGTGCCAAATCCGCTTGGGAGAACAGATATTTTGCACATCATCTTATTTTTGCCTCCCTGTTTCTGGTATGATTTGCCTCAGTTCACCTGTATCTCTCTTCTTGTAACATTCAAGTTTCACAGAGACAAGTTTTTCAAATGCAACTATGGGTACCTATGACATCCTCTACCTGCTGTGAGGCCTGATCTCACTGGCCATTCTTTGCTGCTTCATAATAAGTGTTAGAAAAAAGCAAGAGTTAAGCCAAGGATTTCTGTTAGGCTCCATGTGAAGCTCAGATTTATAGCTTCTGAAACTCATGCATGTTTTATTTATCTACCAAAATATGTCATACAAAATAGATGTTCACCAACCACATTTGGAAATGCTTCCCTTTAGAATGGAATCCCCTATTAAATTTGTTTCTTAGAAAGTCATGTGCATAACGACATCACTACACAGACAGTGAATAAAAGTAAAGTAGTACCATAACAAGAGCACTACTATTTGGAAACGTTTGTTAATTTCAGATAGCACTTATTTCTATATAGTAATACATTTTGACAAATTGTCTAATCAAGGAGTGCTTCCTAGTACTTCGCACTAGAATTAACAAAGCATTATGGTTATTACATTGTATGTATTCCAAGTAAAGGAGAGAGGAACAGAGGTTTTAAAGCATTTATTTGTCCTTACTTCTCTGGCAAGTAGTGCCTCTGAATCCCGGCGCGCACTCACAGATTCCGTCATCGGGAGAGCAGGATGCTCCATTTTTGCAGTAACAAGACAATGAGCAATTTGGACCCCACTGTCCCTCAGCACACACACTGTCACAGTGAATGCCTGCAACCACAAATAAAGAAAACTGTCAGCCTTTGTAAAGAACTCTTCTGCCTAGTTAGTTCAAAACTTTGGTCCTCAGAGGGCTTGTTTTTAAAAACAAGGCTCACAAAACCTGTTTACAATATATCACTAACATCAGGAAAATAGGACAAGAAGGTAAGCTTGCATCTCTGCTCCTGCCTTCCCCCATAACAGTTAATTTCTTTCATATTCCAGTTTCGACAAGATGTACATATGGGCTGATCCTGAGTTCTGTGACAGGAAAGCACTTCTGCAGATTTACATGGAACGTTAAGACCTCCATGGGATGTTACCTCCAGGCTTTCTGCCCGATGACACTTTAAGATCTACCAACATGAATGCAAACCTCTCAATAGTATAGAGTTCTATAATCTTGCAAGACTTATATACCTACAAAAATTTTAAAAGGTCTTTTATTCCTCTCACTTTCACCACTGTTATCAATAAATAGAATTGAAAGTAGAAAGTAATTCAAATGAAGCAAATAATGGCTTTTGCTTCCTCCATAATGGCTGTTTCAAAACAGCAAAAGCTTATTTTCAAATTTTATGCTAGGGAAGTCCGTGACACAAGACAATGCAGAAACTTTTCCTTCTGAATGTAAAAATTCTTAAGGTCTGACACAATTTTGTGTAATAATGGGGTACAGGACTCAGAGTGATTTCTAATTAGTGGTGAGCTGATTACTGCTAACCCTCACACCAAACGGAAAAAAGTAGTGCACACAACGGGTTTCCAAACACACCATGTGAGCATTCCAAAAAGCTTAGCAGCAACTGCGTTAAGGATGCTGGTCAGCCAGTGCTTTGTCTAACTATTTTTGGCACAAATTGATTATAAAATGGCCATAACCTGAACCTCTACACATAAATCATAACATAAACCACTAATTATAATCATCCAGTCATAGGATGGTTTTTTTTCTTTGCAATCCAGCAATATTAAACATAACTTTCATGTTTGTTTTTTTCCACTATCTGCTTCTAAAAGCACGCTGCGTGTTAAATGCCAGCAGGCACCACTGTGGAATTCAGACCGTATTGTGTCTACAGTACTTCGCATTAAGTATTATTGCAGTGCCTCTACTGAATGAAGCCCTTCGCTAAGGGAAAAGTGGACTGAATCCAACCACAAGCATGTCTTGCTTTGTAAGTATGTCCAGCAAAATGTGCCACAGGTTCACTGGCTGCCAGAGTCTTAAAAAAGCAAAACAGTTTCACATGTGACATGAAAAAAAATCTTTTAACTTTGAAGAGCAAAACCTACTCGTGTAGCAACACTGAAAAATAACTACACTGCTTACTGATAGACCAGACTCAGAGGTGATTCCTCAACCCCCACAGCATGTGCCTTGTAAAGCTGCCTATATTCAAAGACCACTCTCTAATTAGAGGAAAGGTGAAACTCCAGACCCTCAGATTGTTTGTTTCTCTGCAAGACAATCAACAGATTGAATAATCACATACGTTGTTCAACACATTGCACAAACTTCTGCCAGCAAGAGAGAAAGCACTTGCCTTTCAGAACCCAGATGCTAACCAGCAGCAGACAGTATATGGGCCACCTAAAAGCCCTAAATACTGACCTAAAACAAATCTACCGTCAAAAACTGAAAGGCTTCTTATATCACTACTCTTTCGTTTTTGCCTGCATAGGCAATGTCTTTCTCCTATCTTCATCTACATCTGAGAGGCAGTGTAGACTTGCTTCTCAGTACCCTGGTCAGCTTCTTCATTAACTACCTATTTGTGGATAAATAGATAAAAAAGAGTGGTTTGACTCTGAGAGATGCTGATGTACATAAGCAGGATGAGATCACAGCATTTTTTTAGGAACAAGACCACTTATTTCAGATGCATAACAGTGCTCTGCTTGAGGTTCCCAAATTTGAAAACTCCAATTTACATGTCTGTGAAAGCACAAGCAGACACATGCAGAGTATTTCAGAACTGAGCCTGGCATTCTGTTCACGAGTGTCATCTGTCATATCATACACAGCTTCACTCAGTAAACCCTGCTAGAGAAAAGACATTTTTCACTGAGTCTTAATGGGTTTCAGCAGTGTTCAGTATACAATGGTCACTATTTACAAGTCAGCGGTTGCCAAGAGTTACCATAGCGCATTATCTGAGATTATGTGGACCAGTGACATACAATAACACCAGGCTCAATTATATCGCCTTGATCTGTGCACAGAGGATGCTTTATGACAGCATGGTGTCAAAGGGTGATACTGGGCTCACTGGGACAGAAAAGACAACAGACCCCATGCTGCATGGAGCCACGATACTTAAAAGACCCAACAACTGCCATTAAAAATGAAAAAGGAAAAAGTTCCTCCAGTACACACAAGGCAAAATTATCCATTAGGGAAACTGAAAAAATTACCTTCTCTTTCCCACTTTCACCCCTTCTAAGGAAGTAGTCAGGTGAAGAACGGTATCCCTCTACTTAGCAAAGAAACGCCGCATCCTAAATATGACTGAATAATAATTATGGCAACGTAAAATACTGCAGGAGTGTTGAATATTACTTCTGTTTCACTATGAAAGGAATTTTAGTATATTCACTATTATGATCACAAGAAAAATCAGTTTTCACAAATTGCAAACACAAACTCCTTTGTGTGTGTCAAGCATGAATGTAGCAAAGCAGAAATACTAATTCATTTAGTGATTTATTGCACTTCTACTTATAAAAATAGGTTTAAATCTCACTCGCTCACTGTTACTTAGGTGAGTTCACAAGGCACTTAAAAATAAGAAAATGAGTTTCACAACTTATAGCTGTAAAAATCAAAATATGTGTATTTCTGAGAAAGAACAGGTTAGAAATGTTAAAAGGATTGAAAAATTTAAAAGTAATACCCCAGACTCTGATGCTCTATATGACATTTCAGCAAAGAAAGCTATGCTTCTACAGAAAAGCTAAAAATTAGCGAGGAAAAAGAAACATTTTTACCAGAACTTACAATGCAAGATTAGAATAGGCTTTTACAACAATGGTATCAACAGTGTACTGCCTTATGATTGCCACAATTTCAAGCAAGTATTAATCTTTTATGCAATAAAATTGTTTTTCGTAAGTTTTCATGTTGATTCGATACTGATAAGGGTATCTGCAAGGAAATGTTTTTGCCAGAGTTATGGACAAAGAGCTCTTTGATGGCCTTCACAAGTTGCTAGGCAATAGCTGAATGGTCATGATAAACTTCAGCTAAGCTGCTCTGAAGAAATGCTCATGCATTTAATGCCCAGTGCTTTATGCCGGGGGCCTCACATCTAAATCAGCATTCCCCCAGCATTCCTAATTGCATGAATGAAGTAAATAATTCTTTAGCAATACCAGCCCATGCTAGCAGAGTATTTACATACTCCCTATACTATATTTCTAAGTTAAGGCTCAATGATCCATCCAAGTCACATCAACAGAGACCTAATTTATTTTAGCACTTCAGGCAGAAAAAAAATGTACCAATTATTTCTTACGCTCTTCCAGGCAAACTTATTATGGGCCTAAGTGCTATTTTTGAGCTTATTAAGTTTCCATTAGTCTGATAAAAAGTTATCCTAACTTCTGAAAGAATTTTTTTTTTCCACAAAGAACGTGCATTTGCTGCACAATTTATCTTCACAACACATGGACAGTATAGTCTCTCAGATTTAAAACCTTTTTGTATATTGGTGTACTTCCCATATGTCAGAGCTAAACTGGATACAGAACAGCCTAAACAAGAGAAGGATCAAGCCCTCAAAACCTGGGGAAGTCTTGGTGTCATTAAAGCTAATGATACATTTCCATTACGGTCCAAGATCTCACTCTTCATATTTGAGAGAAATGCAGACCAGATCACTTCCATTTAAGCAATATGAGACTTCTGATGGTGAAAATTGCTTCCCTACTTCTCTGTCAAAAGATGGATGAGCAGCCCAAAGCAAGGGGAGAAACAGCACAGGGATATGGTGAAAAACTTCATAGGCACTATTTAGAAGCACCCTCACCATCTTCAAGCAAAGAGAATTACCTTGCTCCCTAGCTGAATGTAGCCGGAAGACTAAATAAAAGTGCCTCAAATTAAGGAGCTAATGAAAGGATCAAAGATTTTTCACTAGAAGTTCAGACTGTTGCTTCTTCACTGCGGCAGCAGGAGAGTTTGTGCCCACAAGTTTTGCTAGGAAGCCAGCTACAAAAACTTGTCAACAAAAACACTGCTGTATCAAAGTTGGAGGCAAACTTCAGTACCTGCAAATTTTAGTGGGAGAACCACTTCTGAGATATCCTCGGTTTCTTTCTGAAGGTCATGCTGTTGCTACATACTGTCATCCACCCCAGTGGGGTGCTTTTCATCTACCACATTTTAGGCAGACACAAGAAAATACTACTTTTCCTTCTCTCACCTTCTTGATAGGTAGAAAATAAATGTACTTAAACTACCGATATAAAGTTCTTCTTTTAAAACAGTGGTATCTCTTCCACATAAAGACCCACCACAACACACAGGCAACAAAGATACAGACACAGTGAAGTCCAGACATTGGGTAAGCCAAACCTCTCACTGAAAAACTCCTCTCCCGAAGTTTGGAAGTAAATACACTGTTTATCACACAGTGCCCACACGTGATTGCATTTTGCAAACACACTGAATATTCATCACAGCTGGACTTCAGGAGCCCAGGAGAAACCAGCCACGGTGGAGCGAAACTCATGCTGTTGAAAGAGGTTCTCGGCTTGGGTGCACCAGGGTGCCAGCATGGCACATGCCGTTCCAGCAGCAGGTCATTTCTCAGCCTTAAGGTAAGGGAGACCCATAACAGTACTCTTGTATGTCTTTTTTTCTTCTACGGAGGAGGGGGAAAAATGTGTACACATTAAAAGCTAAGGAGCAAGGGAGAGTTCCAGTTCGCACTTCCTTGGGGACCTGATTCTTTGCATCAGTGGGGTGGGTGTCAGATGACAGTCCTCCCTCTCATAATCCAGCAACAAATGTGCCTCTCAGAAATAATGTCAGGATCACATGGAAAGACACAGCACTTCCTCAGAGAAACAACACATCTGGTGATGGGCGATGTGACGAGCGTCAGCAGGTGTCCGGCACAGCAGAAAGTCACCAGCATCCTATCTGCTCTGGCGTATGCACGAACACTATGCACAATGGTAAAACGTAGGCTAGTATTACTGCATCTGTCTCTTCTGTAAACCAGAGCTATTGTTTTGGTACAGATAGCAGACTACTGGTATTTCATAATCCGTGGCACCACATAAACTTGAAATTGATTTTAAATATAGCAAACATTGTATCAGTATGACATGACATTTCTTCACAAACAGAAAGGTCCAACAGAACTGCACCCAACAAAGCACGATGTTAATGTGTTATCAGTAAAACCCACATTACTGTAACACGGTAATAAACAAACTGGAGAAAAACCTTTGCCCTTTTTACAGTGCTTTAACGTGAAATCTCAGTTTGCAAGAATATGAATTCTTTAATCTTTTAGGCAATTTGGGAAAAACTATGTTCTGACAGCTGCTTGCAGAACAGACAAGATTAAGGGATGAAATTAACAGTTACCGTGGTGCTTGCTGGATTGTGGTCATTGAGAGAAGTGGCAGACGTGACTCTTTAATGGAAGTCAGCTTCAAGTTTCGGTATAAATTATTAGGAGAATTAATTCTCATTACCTATTGGGGGAGTACACTTTCTGCATCTTCCTTCTGTTTTCTATTTTAATGGTTCTTCCTCTCCTCCACTGTCTAGCTATTGCGCTCCCTCCGAACGAAGAGAAGTTATTCATAAGATACAGTGAAAATGTCAAGGGACGAGAGCATTTGGGGCAGACATCATCCTCTGCGTGGGCGGATGTTTCTCATTTGTGCCATCCTGTCATGTGGCTCCTGGAACGTGATGGAATGGTCAGACTGCCAGGAAAAAAACATCACCCTTAACTCTTGCTTTTCTAAGCAGAATTAGGCTGCTGTGTAGGGAGCACTTGGTGTAAACTACAGAGAGGGTAGGATTTCTAACAGGAGTCCTATGAAAGAAGTCACTTTTGTTTAAGACAAAAAATCTAAGTATCCTCTTAGGCAACATAACCTAAATTAAAAACAGACACCCTAAATTAAAACAGAATCAAATTAGAACCAGATTTAATTATTTCTTGATTTTTCTAACAGCCCATGACAATGCAATAGTCAATAACTGAACTTACACTTTCATTCATAACTAGGACCTAACAAGCAAAAGATAATACATTAGGCATGTTCAACAGTAAAGAAAAAACTATTTTAAAAACCCAAACCATACAGCATCTTATTGTTGACCCACTGCTCAGCTGCAGCTGTGTCTTGAGACCAAAGTAAAGGGTAGCACATTCGCTAGGCTGCCCTGTGGTACATGACAACGGCAGCTCAGAGCAGCCTCGCTACCTGAAGGAGCCGTGCACCACACCAGGGGGGCCAGCGACGTTCCCCCCCCGCCCCCCCTCCACAGCATTCTTCCTGACCCCCAGCGTTATCGTATAACCGTGTGACCCAGCAAGGGAAAAATCTTCCACCCTTCATTTATTTCTGCAAAGGGATACATAAACTATTCCCTCTGATCAAATTCCTTGCACAAAGTGTAGACAACTGCTCTGTTCTCAGGGCTGAGAAAAATATATTTAAAACACCTTTTCAGAAGCTTTATATAATTTTGGTGGCATCAAAACATTTGGGGAAGTTCACCTTTGATAAATCAATTTATTCTTGTTGGCAAAGAAGAAAAGACTCCCAAGCTGACACTTTTAAGCTTCTTCAAATGTATTTGCTTTTTAACACTACCTTCCCAATGGTTTTTAAACAACTAAATCTTTCATTTGGGTTAGACAAGTATTAGATTGATCCAAAATCAGTTTCTCCCCCTCTTTGGTTTTTTTGGCAGGTAATACTAACCTTCAAAAACCAGTAAGTCTGACTGTTACTTTAACAAATCTAACAGAAAAAATCTCAATTACTTTAACATAATTTGTTGCATTTTAGTACCTTCTGATATTTTCACAAATCCTCCATCTGCTTCTCCACCTATTATGCACACAAGTGCGTATACAACCTCCCTTCTTAATCCTACAATCTAATGCTATCTCTGCAATGTAACAGTACAGTGCAGCTATTTGAGAACCTGTTTCTAAAGCATTCTCTCCTTTTTTTAATGATTCTAAATATAAGTATCTACACAAAGACTTGGATTCCACATGGGTATTGCTCTGACACATGAAGTGTGGGAGGAGAATTTTTCCAGACACCGAGTATACAGCAAACTATGCTGTTCATGTCATGCTGTGTGTCTAGACATCACCGACATGTTGGAACTAGCCTCTTACACACGCTGTTGTGATGACATCACCCAGGGACGGATATTCAATTTTATCTATAATCACACACAAAGTCTGTTCCTGGTGAAGTCTCTTTCCTTCCTAAATATGAAGACGAAGTAAGATTTCACTAAAGGCAAAAATATTGTCTCCTTTTCAATACCTGAGTTCAAGCACAGTCAAGGTTTGTGGTATGCTTGAAGCCTTTGTCACATCCCAGGTTAGCTATATCACACCGGCAAGGTAATTTTTATAACCTGTTATAAAAAGTTGCTAGATTTTCAGTATGGCCTTTCAAAACTACCTATTTTAATCTGGCTTCATCCATTAACATACTTTTGGTCTCTGGTGATTCGTCTGAGTTTTAGAAAACTCACAAGATGTATTTTGAGCAGTACCTCTGGAACTTGTGAACAGCTCTAACTGCCTGCATCATGGTTGCTCAAGATCAGCAACTGTTCATATTTTCAATGTGGGTATTCTTTGCTTAATACGTGTATTAATTTAAGAAATGGTATTTTGAACAGATCCAAATACAAGCTTGACACAGTGTGTCCGAACACACACACACACACACAATTACCTGAAGCTCCCTGAAACTAAGAACAGCCAAAGGCCATTGACATCACAACAAAATAAACACAAAGTAGTGTCTCACAAAATAGTCATAGATGGCATAAAGCTGATAATATTTTCTCCACTATTCATTCAAGTAACTTTTATTATTTTTGCACTCTTTTGGTAGTCATTTTCCAGAGCTATCTGAGTGACTGATACACACTGCAGCTTGTGGAAAGACAATAAAACCAACAAACTCCTGGCTCAGTTAGGTGAGTGCTGGCTCTGGAAGCCTCTCTCTTTCATGCTGAAAAGGGCGACAATCGGGAGACCCAATGGTGAGACAGGCTTTCTCACAGAACTTGGCAGAAGTTTAGTATACAGACAAAGTGCACAAACAAGAAACAGGGTTGGTCCTCCAAAGCAAAGCAGGAACCCTTCCTGCCCACATCTGTATCCCCCACAGACTTCCACTTCCTACCCACCAACAGTCATAAAAGTCATGTTCATCTGAACAGAAAGTAGAAAAAGCACCGTGTAAGCTGTAATCAGCTACAACTAATCAACCTGAACTGCAGAAACAGAGTATTATGTACTTCGAACAAATTGTCTGTGATCCATCTACAGAGCTAGAAATAAAAAGCATACAAAAATCAAAGTTTGGGAAAAAAAACTCAGTAAAGACTGTATCTGAGGAAGTCATAAGCTCCACACAAACTTCTGTGAGCACAATGATTTGCTAAACTTGTCAAATAAATGACTTGGTTCAGAGTGTCTGCTCTACCTCCATCTACTATGTCTGGAAACACCTGAGAAAGCAACTATATCATGAACCTGCAAGTCAGTTAAGAAAAATATTAACTTGTAAATGAGTGAGTGGATAACAAACAATGCCAGGTTATATCTGCAGTCACAAAAAACCCCTCCCTTCTTTCACAGCAGAAATATGCTTTGTTCATTTAATGTGTGTTTTTCATGCTAATTTCTCATTTTTAAACAGAAGGACTCCATACAGAGGGGTGAGATGAAATCTGACCCTTGCAACACTACAGTATCACAGTAAGACACAAAGTCCAGAACACTCCAAGAGGGGCAAACTTGCAGTGTCAATTAATGCTTATTGAAGATGGGAAAGTTTTCCCAACACTTAGAGCTTAGAAAGCTACGTAAGAACAAAAACTGCCTCCTAAAGATAAAGGGAACATTCAATGATAGCTTGCCCTTCTTCACAGTTTCATCATATTTTCAAAAAATTTTGCTTTCCACAAAGAAGAGAATGCAACAACAGTGTCAAACACAAATTTTCATAATAATTAAATATGTATAGTTCTTAACACAACAACGAAAACACTGAAGAAACTTTGTGGAAAAAGTGCCACAAATTTCATACAAAACAAAAAATGTGCAGCAAAACTTCTTTTTTCCCAAAGTTTGACAAACTCCAATGGCAGTACAGCTTCTGCATGATTTATTCTCTTTTTGGCTGCCTGAGCAAAGCTTTCTGAGCTCCTGGATGTGATGCTTTACCTACCAGAGCTGTCAGCACGACCTTGAATATTTACAGTTATTCACTACTTTCATAAGTAATCATGCTGTGGAGGCACCCAAGTTTCAAGGTTTCCCCTTCTACTCCCATTTTTCTGCGGATCCCACACTCAACAAACTTTCCACACCTGTGGGTCACAGAGGGACACAAGAGCCACAGAACTGACCTTTTTCTCCTTCCAACCCCACATACTCCTCCTCTACCCACAAAACCAAAAGGCAAGACCAAGCCCCACCATAGCAGAAACTCTCACTGTCCTTCATGACAGCTTCTTTTGTACCTGACCATCCCGGCAGACAGCGACAGTAACCCGTGGTGGGATGACAACCGTCCGCGTGGCTGCAGTCACAGCGTTCAGCACAATCCATACCATATGTACCGTCCTGTGGCAACAAAAAAAAAAAAAACAATCCAGAGATGACAACAGCTGTGAGCTAGAGGATAACAAGTTCTGGTCAGCCTTGCCTCAAAAAGCAACCACAGATCTCTCCCGAATCTGTAATCCACTTTCTTAATATAAAATGGTTCTGGCTTTTGGAATATATTAGCGTCCCACATTTTCATTCTTTCATTTAAGAGGGGAAGATAAAGAATTAATTACAGTATCATTTAAGGTAATACTTCTGGAGTTACCCACAGCAAAGGTAAAAAAGGAAAATACATGTGAGGTTTAAAACCCAGTCATTTAAATTTGAGGCTAAAAACTGGTCTCAGTCACATTAAAGATCACAATAAAACCTATACGAAAATTCATCTGCTGTTCCTTGATGTTCATGCCTACATTTCTGTCGAGTTCCACAGGATTTAGATATTCAATTCCCAGCCTTTCAAGTCTAAAGCAGAACAAAATTTTGCATTACTTGAGTATAAGGAGCCTTTTGCCCATCCCAACATTACATTTTTATAGAAAGAAAAAGAAAAGATTAAGCATTTCCTTTGCATATAATCAGATTTGGAAAGAAAGGAAATCCTCAACTATGTTGCTGAAAAATGGTATTTTTAGTCCGCTATCTGTTTGGACTGAAGTCCAAACTTCAATCAAATCTTGAACAACAATATGGGCAGTACCAGTAATTTTCTGAAGTTATTGAAACACCTTGAAATAAATTGATTTAAATAAAATCTCTGCTCATATAGTAAAAAAAATTCAGACAACACTGGACACCTTTGAATTAATTTTCTGTTTATTCTCCTGCTCTGGAATTTTGAGGCACAGTATCCTTTTCAAACATGGAAATGCTTAGGGACATCATTTAACACAGAGAGAGAGAGAGAGAGAGAAAGACAATGAGCATGGGCATGCTAAATTATCTGATATACAAATGCTTTTAAGCATTATTTTGCTAAAATTTGGAACAGTGAAGCAAATGCCCTGAAACAACACCTATCTTTTTTAATAAGTCAGTTTTGGAAGAGCTAATGGAACTTGGGAATCTCATCACTCCTCAGAATCAGACACTAAGTGATAAACAAATCTGCTCTAGAAAAAAAGAAAAATTAGTCTTCTGATGGAGATGCATTGTTGAAAACACTTCATAAACATGTACAGATGGTACTCTAATCAGCTTTCCAGAATATTTTAGAATTTGTTTGCCACTTTACTCACTATATCAGTGTATACTATACCTCAACACCAAAAACAACCCCCCAAAAAATCACTTCTGAGTATTCTGAGAGCAGTTCAACAGAACAATTTTTCATCCAAAACAAAAGGTATGGTTTCCAGTTTTTTGTTGTACGTCAGCTACTCCTACCACGCTATTGCTCAGTAGAGCTAGTCCAAACTGACAGAAGCTTGAATGTGATATGGGAGGGGAATTTACAGGGTTTGTGTTCAGTTCAGGTGATTCCTTTACAATTATATTAAACCCACAACCTGCTACGCAAACAGCATTGCAAAAGTGAAGACGAGAAAATGGAGAGGAAAAGGAGAGCAGAGAGAAGTTTATTAAAAAAATTAAGTTTGTTCAAAATTTTCTGGAAGATTGAAGTCCATCACTGGAAAAGATGGACTCTGGAAAACCCCATTTTTCATAAAATATTTCAATTTTGTGTACAAAATGTAATTGAAACCAAACAGTCACATAACAAAACAGATCAGTTTTGAATTTTACTACGCTTTAGATTTTGAAATCATGTATTTTTATGGCTTCCTCAAACTACATATTACAAGGTGGAATAGAACTGATGAGGAGCATGCCTTTGTCAGCACAATGATTTCTAATTTTGGAGTTCTCAGAGTCCAGGAGATAGTAGAAGTCAGAGCCTCATTAGAACGCAAAGACCTGTTATGGGACTGGATAGTAAGAGTGCCTTCTCATGTCTCACAGAGAAGGAATGGAAGTTCTTCATACTGTACCATAGATATAAGCTAATTTAATTAAAATTATGTTCTTTGATGTGGATTGTATTTTCAGTACATTTTTTTCTTTCATAATTTTTATCTCAAGTATTTTAAAAGAAGCAGTTTGGATAGCATTTGATGCTGACAGAAAGGGAAAGATTCAGTTCTGTGTTCTTCAACACATTCTAAAGCAGCTGATGAGAAGTTTGATGTTCAACTTTGAACTGTGAAAGCAGAAATAGTATTCCTCTGTGCAACTTCCTTTTGTGTAGTCATTTTTCGTGAGCTTTGGTGCGCTGCGCATCAGAGTTCTTCCAGAACAACTGTTGGTGCTTGTCACTGGTCTTGCACCCTGTGGTATATGGGCTACGAGGTGCAGTGCTCCTTAGGGACTTGTCCCCATGAAGTTAGAAGAATGACAGGAACGTCTGCCTGCCCAGTATCATCTTACAGTGCAAAATTCAGTGAAACTATTAAACTACCTGGCAAGTAAGTTCGCATTTTTCTCCTCTCCAGCCCGGGGCACAGGTACAGGTTCCATCCAGAGCATTGCAAGCCCCTCCATTAAGACACTGGCAAGTTAAGTTACACCCAAGTCCCCAGGTACCACTGGGACAGTTTATTGAGCAATCTACACCATGCCAACCTGCCAAAAATAAGAAGGAAAGTGAGAAATTAATCAGGTTTTCCCCCATTCTTCTCTGAGGACATGTTTCCCTCTGGCTACCACGTGGCATCTCTTGGAGATGAACAGTACCAGGGTAACACTAACTACAGGCTAGTATCAGCAGTTTCAGCTGAGGACTTGTCCAGGTTTGAACAAAGGTGCTAAAGGGCACCTTGTAACATCTGTGCACAGCACACATTTGCAGATGGCTGCCAACATACAAAAGCAACTGATGGGAGATCTGAAATGAAAACAGACACCTTGAAATTTCACTGAGAAGGACTAAAGAATACTGAAAGTTTTAAGGCATAGCCTGAATAAAATTAGGAATATTTTCCCTACACTTAAGCTGCTGCTTTCTTAATTCTTCCACCAGTGTTCAATACAGGGAGCTCTGCAATATGGTTTTACCAGAAGTCTTAGACACAAAAAAAGAGAAAACGTGAAAGTAGTGCATAAACTGGACTTCTCCAAGGATACACTGCAGATTTTTTAGATCATTTCTATACATCTCTCCAAGTACAAAAAAAATTGTAACGGGAAATGGTTCTAAAATGCAGCATTCACCACTAGTTATGCCTGACAGCAATGATTCGCAGACTGTGCACTGGACAGACAGAAATGTAAATAGATTTCTTAAAATGTGACCACATATTGGATACAAGAGAAGCAGCATGAGTCAGTCACACGTTATCATCAGCAGTGACACAAGCCAAGTTTCTAATTTTGTACCTTGTTTACAGTAAGCAAAGGGAAAAATAATTCTGCATTGACCCTAATCAATAGACTATACAAAACACATGCACTGAAATGAACTTGCCTCGTGCCCTGGATTGATAACTTCGTATTTAGGGGTCATTTCAGGAAAAAAATGTTGTACTACACTAGCTAGAAAATAGAGACACTTTCTCTCAAGTGTCTTTCCAGGATTTACACATTTCCTTCATTTACATGACAAGTATCTGGTTTACCTTAATTTCACCATTTGCTGTCCCTTTTTCATCATGGGATGACTAAAACTGCACGATGCACAAGAAGATAGGATTATGCATGGCTCAAGGAATACTTTTTCTACTCATGACCTAGCCACTTAGCATTAGCTACTTGGCTACTTTAACAGAGTTAAATCAGTTCCGCTGTCTCTGGCAAGAGCAGAGGCTGGAAACTCTCCGCATCTGCTACACGACTGATTTAATGGTATCAGTCCCTGACAAATACAGTGGCTATTTGTCTAGGTAACTCTAACACTTCTCTCCCACTCTCCACCTTCACGTATTTTTAGAAAAACATTTTTAGATGGGGAGGGGGTCTACAACATGGGCTGGGCGTGGGATTTGCTTGGGAGCTCTCAACAGCCTGCTGCTCTCTTCGCAGCAATCCAGCACCACAGCTGAGGCACGCTGGACTTGAAACCCTTCCTCATTGCAGAAGTGAGAAAGAGAACAAGTCTATTGCAAAACCAGATCTTTAAGTGGAGCTCAATAGCATATTTTGGGTTGAACAGGAACACTGTGTGGACCTGTAGACCTTTATACACTAACAGGTCCCTGCAGAACCAGCGCTGGAAGATGTCTGAGATATATTTGTTCCAGTCAAAGGCATGTGCTGCTGGGAGACAGAGGGGCGGGCAGGCACGTACAGCTTCTGGTGGAGGTACACTGACCATGAAAATTACTGTTGGGAGAAGACAGCCAGGCAGAGGGGTTGAAGAGCGTGAGTCCACTCACGCCAATATTGGGAGATTCAGAAGCTCTCTCGAGGAAGCAGAGAACAGTAGAGGGCACAGGATGGGAAATGGGTTAGGCAAGGTTTTGTCAGAGAATTGTTCAGGAAAAGCATATTTTGCATAGAAAAAATTGCCAGTAGATACCAATGTCAGTGTTAAACTGGCAAGATGAAGTCTCTCCCTCCACGACGCTGCGAGGGGTGAGGGTGGCAGCTGGAGCTGGTGCTCACCCAGGCCGAGGAGGAACTGGGCTGTGTATTTCAACTAGGAAGGCAGACATCAGATGAATGGCATACCAGCAGGCCTTCTACCAGACCACAGCACTGCCACAAGAGACAAGCGGTAGCCCGTCTCACAGCTAACACAAGTAATTTACCCAGCCATAGTATCCAGCCCACCGAGAACTGCGCTGAGGAAACATGAACACAAGGTGTGTGCACTCTTCTTCACGCAGATGTTTTCCTATTTTTCACCTCCCAGAGCAGCAGAAGCATAAAGTATCTAGCAATATGGCATTCAAAGTGGTCTGCTTTTTATTGTTTCTTTCTCCTTCTCTACTTCAAAAACTCATTTTCATTTTATGGTTACAGAAGAAGAAACTTAATCTGAAGACACACTTACCTGCTTTGCAGGCACAAGAACCATCCACTGGTGAACAGATGGCTTCGTTTTTGCAGTTGCACACAGATGAACAGTTTACTCCATATGTCCCCGGAAGACAAGGAGTACCACAGGCAGCACCCTGAATTATACAAAAATAGAGTCTAAAAACTGTTTGAGGAGGTTCAGACAATACAACTTATAAATGACCTAGACTGACTCAGGTGCTACAAAAGCCAGAAAACATACAGCCCATGATTGTCCCAGGCTGACACTAAGTTATCCTGAATTTAAGGGAGAGAGAGTCCTTCATGCTTTCTAAGTCTACAGTAAGCATTAGTTTTCTGTTAGTTTCCGTAAGACCTCAGGTCACATAGCTAACCGCACTTCATTAGATCAATGGAGAGTATTTTCAGTAATAAAGAAGCCCTTTATGAAACCAAAACACAGTAAGACAGCAGTTTAATGGAAAATAACGTGTACATGTAAATTATTTTTAAGAATAAGTTTGGCTGAAGTTTTCACAGTTATTACCCCTAGAAAAACAGTCATACTGTAAAACGTTTTCTATGTTAGATTAGCATCCATTGCACAGGTAACAGCAAACTTGTGTAAAAGCTGCAGAATAACCTGTCCTGAACTGTAAAAACAAGCACCTTTGTCTAGAGTTTCTCTGGATGAAGCATGAGGAGTTGATGCAGTAAGATAATGACTGAAATGTATCGTTCCTCCCTTCGTTCACATCTGAACAGCACACTCTCATTCTTATTAATGTCTTTTAAAGCAACTAACTTCTCTTTCTTAAAACGGCTTCATTTCAATACTGAGAACCAATCACCAATTTTGCCTTTGCAGGGTCTTATAATACACACAGTGGTACCTAAATATCCTTACTTCTCTTTTCCCATGGTGACGAAAAGACACTCCGGCATCTTGAAGAATTTTGCACTTAACTAAAGGCAGTTCAGTCAAAAATGGACCGTGAAAGTGAGAGCCATTTACCTTAAATCCAGGGGCACAGATGCATTTTCCAGTCACACTATCACAGTCAGCACCGTTTTGGCAGCTGCAGATCTGCTGACACGACTCGCCGTAGAATCCCGGGGAACACGTTTCATTGCAGTAGAGCCCAGACCAGCCGGGCTTGCAGGAGCACTCGCCAGACATAGGGTGACAGCTGCCAGGAAAGGATGAAAGGATAAGTAATTCAGGACTAAACATTACATCAATATGTTTTTTCTCCCTCGAGAACAAAATGCCATTATAGATAGGTTGTGTAAAGGATTTTGCAAGTTATGCATAGAGACGGTTTTACTCCCCAAACCACAAAGCAAAGGGCTCTGCATACGTATATATAAATGCATGCCAATTAAGATAAGAAATGTAACATCATACAACATACAGACATTTTGGAAAGACATGAAAGAAAAGAGGTATCATTTTTCTGTAGCTAGTTGAAAAGAAACCTATCTGAAACACAGCTTTTACCATAGATTTCCACGGTTACAAATATTAAGGTGATGAAACCACGAACTTCCCCAAAATGTTCTGTTAGGTTTCCACTCCAAGTGTAGTAGGATCATTTCCAGAACACTGTCCAAACTCAGCAGCATATTGTCTGAGAAATACAGTGCTTCAGTAAAATAGCATGGCATCGAGTACAAAACAACACAGCACCCAGTGAGTAGCAAGCCTGCTCTTCTCTTTAAATTGTTGGTTGAAAAGAGGACAACTGGCATTTTTCTGGGAATGATATGAAATCATTTGCACTGGGGAGAAGTCATATATACCATCAGAGCTTTGACCTTGTAGAGAGTATCTATCTCCTGTCTTTCGGCCATACCTGGTGGCAAACCAGCTGTCCCTACCTGGAACAGCAGTTTCATTGAAGGGCCAGTCAGACAGCTGCTGCCTCATAACAAATGGACATCCTCAGCTGTGCAAAGATGTATGTGCTGGAAAAGCGGACACAATGGGGTACTCTGTAGCATTCTGGCAGATAAAGCACTTGCTTAGTTCTCACCAAAGGAGAGCCTTAATATCCAAATCCAATATATTCACAATGGGAAGACTGTTTAAAGATACTTGTCTGCCACTGATTGAAGTGAAGTTCCTTTAAGTGTGCTGGAAAAAAAATGTGCCTTCATCCAGACGCATTAAATGACCCATGACAAGAGGCTGATTTTGCAAGATTTGCTGACTCCTCATGTATTTGAAACCGAGTATTTTTCCAACCATTTGAAAGTTTGCAAAAATACCTACTGTACTTTTAGGTGCTATAATATAAGTAATGACAATATGCAATATGAGTTGCAACTGCTCTTGGACTCGAAGACTACCCTTGTCAAACTAAGACTTCCCCATTGCCAACTGACAAAATACTGCTGATCAAGGAAAGTACGAATTATAAAGGTTGGAATGTCATGATGCACTCTGCTCTCCATATATTATCTCACTCATTCTGACATCATAAGAATTTGGATGTCTTGGAGATACTTAAATCTCTTTGACAGTATTAAGTTGGTTTACATCAAGTTGAGAGGAAAGGTCTTTTCAACGAAATGATATATGCAGAAATGCTTCAAAACTCACGGTGTTCACAGTAAACAGTTCTGGTAATTTGTTCAGTTATAAGTACACCTGCCATGAAATAAGTTGAAACATTCGCAAAGAAAATACATGCAAAATCATGAAAACACACAATGCCGCAAGATAATCAGATTTCTACCCTATTTATAACTTCCTGTAGGCACCCAGTGGCATTTTGGATCCAGCTCCCATGTTTCTAATCAGTGGCAGAATACAGCACAGGGAATACAAAAAGATTTTTTCAGTCTACAACTGAAAAGTCAGTAGGACATGAATTAGAATATATTTGTAACATAAAATTAGTAGTACTGTCATTCTAAGACACAAATCGCACTATTCTTTGTTGTGGCTTTTTTTTTCCCTTTCAGGAGAGGGGGAGACCAGACACATGAGCAAGCACTAGGTATGAAGCAGAGGCATTGATATTTTGTGCCCCCCAGTGAGTGTTACTAAGGCATACTTGCACATCTATTGATTGACACCAAAATTAGTATTCTGTAATTTGAAGCTGGAGCACTTTTGAAGCTTTTTGATGGGTTATCATGCAGTTAGCTTAATTAGCAATAAGATTTATATATTAAGATAGGGAAATAAAGAGATGTCGCGAGATACTGCCAGCACATCTGCTTTTATTCCTGGTCTTTTGTTCACACTTTCTGGAAATACAACCCTACCCGGTACAGAGACAAAAGAATACTTGTAGGTGGTTGATACTCCGTATTTGAAGAACACAGATGACCTTCATGATTTTCATATGATTTATACAGATGTTTCACTATTACAATATCCAGCTAAATTCTGTAGCACCCTATGTATGATAAAATTTCCATTAAAAGCTCTTGTACACATACGTACAAGTCCATTAGAAAAATGCAAAATTGCAAGATACCCTTATCTTGACTTTAAAAAAACACCCAGACTATATGAACTATGCATTTGCCACAGCATAAACTTCCACTCTACCCTACATATGTATCTCAGACAAAGCATGACACAAAAGAAACCTCATTAGAGCTCATGTCATGAATAAACTCTAATTCCAGCCTGAACTATATCAAATTAGTTGGTGATACAGAATGATCCCAGCTGATCTTACCTACGGGCGTGAAGCAGTGGTGGAAGATCACCAGAAAAAGCTTAAAAGAAAAAAAAAAAAAAAAAGGGACTTCTCAGATTTAGCTTGGAGATAAACCTGAAACCAGTGCATATGCTCTAAGACAGATGTAACAAACCTCCTTTGTAAACCTTCTAGATAAATACGCAGCTACAGTCTGCCCTTTTTTTACGTTTTCTGAATGATCACCAGGTGTTACCTGAGTAAAGGCATGACAAAACCCGGCCTGAAAGTGGTTTAGGCTAGAAGAACATTCCTGCACAAAACTAAGCAACAACGTTGACGAAGGCAGACCAAGGTCTTTCTCACTCATTCCTGCAGACTAAATCTTCAGGATGACAAGTTTCTGCAGGCCCCACAAACTGTGGATGGAAGTGGCAGGGACACAAGGGTCTGCTCATATCAACTCACAGCGCTGCTATTGTACCCCAGTGAGGAAGGGTGTTTCACGTGGTCAGTCGCAACCAGCTAGCACTCACTTTAATTTTTTTCTTAACTGTTGAGTAAAAAGGGAAAAATTCATAGTGTCACATAGTCACAGAGGACTGTGCCTGATTTGCACTCAAGCTCATATCCTTTCATATATAGTGAAAAGATGCAACAGAGAAGAACCATCTGCGAAAAAACTCTTGGCACAGGAGGGTTGTTACCTGCTGCCGTCCTCTGGACCCCTCAAAAAGAATAAAATCTCACAAATATATGTATCTATATCTAATCCTTTACGACGTATTTAATCAAGGCTGTTGATACAACTAAGAACAAGGATGGGCTTGCCTTTGATCCACAGCAGCCGCCATCAACCAATAGCAGCAGCAGAATCCCTGTAGCTTAGCCTATCCAAAATCAAATTACGAATTATTGCCAAAGCTGTTTTGATGCAATTTCCTCAACCATAAAACAGTAATAGAAACATGTATACATTTTTGAACTATGGTGTATCATAATGTTTTTGTACCTTTAAGTATTTGAAGAAAATGGCTAGACACATACTTGTATACTGCGACTTACGTACACATATTTTACAGCTGTATTTTTTGGTGCTAAGCAATTTTTTAACTAACGTTTACTTCATTTCCTTATCTATGAATACTAAGAATGTAAGTAGTAACTTAGGGCTCTAAGCCTACCAACAGCTCCTCTTCGAGGCTATCTAAACTAGTGGTCATACCCAGATGAAAAAAAGCTTTCACAGTATCAATGCCCTTATTAGTCCTAACAGAATCCTAGACCTACAGGCACACAAAGTGTATTTGAAGAGGGAGTTGTGCCCCCTCTTTTGTGCCCTGGGATTATCGGTTGTTGCCGTGCTGCTAAGTGGGTTAGTGCTATGAAGAAGATCCTTCGGCTACAGCCAACCCACATAGTACTTGTGGTAGGTGAGTAAGGGATGAGGATATTTCCCGAACTGCTTAAAAACTTGTCTCCTGGCTGACTGATATTTAGTGAAAGATGTAGACAGCCAGACACAACTGGCTTTTTTGAAAGATTCTCAAAAGCATAAAGTGTCCGCAGGGAGTTTTGTCTTCTGTACCATTACTCAGATGCCCTTTGATTTCTGTCATTTGGTAGTCTTAATCACTTCCTGACCCAAGGAGGAAGAACCTATACAGGAAAAACACACTTGTGAAGTCATGAAAACCTTTGTTTTCCTCACAGATCATTACGCCCTTGTAAATATGCTCCCACACCTACAAGGCTGTTAAGTGCCTTTTCGTTGATCACACAGAGGGGGAAAATGTTCAAAAAAAGACCAGCCATATGCTGCTGTTACATGTGAACATTTGCGATCTGATTTGACCACAAGCTGTCTTCCAGCGGTATAAATGAAGGAACAGCTGTGTTGAACATGAATCAGAAGTAATCCCTGTAATATCAGAAATACAGTGTAATGCACTGCTGTCGAACAAGGCTGCTACAATGATCTGCAGACAAATTTTCAGGAAAGCAGCCACCATAATTCATAATACAATAATATTTGGTCTACTACCATACTTTGAGAGCTAGATAGGTCAGCATTATGGACCCTTGATTCTTGAATGCATTGCTGAAAGAATGAATTGCTTGATTTTCCGTCAAAAACTCTGTATTTTTTCAAAAGACATTTGAAGTAAATGGGATAAACAAAAGTGCAAGCACGCAACTGCACAACTGTAAAAGCCTATGAACAGAAAGGGAAGAGAACTCAGTTTGCTGTCACATGGTTTGTCAATGAAAGGTATATTGAACAACTCAGACCACAATCCACGAAGTCATTTTTGACAGAACAGGTATTTCCAAGTATGGGCTTGAGTGCTTTAACATCACTGCTAAATCCTGACTAAAGGCTTTTGTTTTATCTGAGCAAACGTGCATCTCATATACAACATACAGCAGCATTCTATGTGACAGTCCATAGTTTCTGCAAATTTCTATCAGTGCTATTTTCAATAGCAAAAATTTAGATTACGCTCACAAATCTTATCTAAAGTACTGCGACTAGTAACGCAGTTAAGTGCAAGTGAACGTGTAAGTGAATGCACAGTTGCCAAAGTATTTCATCAGAAGAACTGTGTTTTGTAACAAGAGAAAGCTGTCCAGAATTGTTCTATAAATATGTTGGCTCACCTTGACTGACATCTGACATTCCTCCCACACACTGAAAGTTTGTCTCGAAATAAACGGTTTTTAGATTTTTGCAAAAATATGCTGAAACACTGTGAAATCCACAAAGATACACAAAACTCAAAAAATAGGACCCACTACCACCTGAATAAGGAGAGGTAGTAAAAGGTTAAGCCAATTAGAAAACTATTTTCATTAAATTTCCAGGGATCACATTTTATATGCCTTCTAGAAAAATAATCTGAATTAGAAAAAAATGTATTTTTGAAATGTGTATTTACATTTTGTAAAGGCTTTGGAAATTTTGTATTAAAACAGTCATGTACACCAATTCTTATATATGTATACAGAGAGAGAAAGAAATGGATTCTCCTTTCATGTCTGACTTTTAAGACTATATATCCATTTATTTTAATTCAGTTATTTCTCACCTGCGGTACACCAGAATGTGTGAGAGACATATATACTGACTTTCTATGGTGAACAACGTAATGATTTATTCATGTGGTAAATATAGACAAAGGTGACACTTTGTCGTAACATCTATTTCGCGGGTCAGAGACCACATACAGTGGTGAATACTAAGATCAAATACAGTTGCAAGCCCTAAAATTCAAAAGCTGGTTTTCGCTGATATACTGTTTCTTGATATGGTTAGACAATACCAAATACTCTTACAAGTCTTTAGCTGCTTCAGATTGCATAAAAGTACTGGAAAAAATCAAGAAATATTTATTTTCAGCTTATATTTGGATTTCCACACTCTATACAGAGAAAGAAGACAGGCTAAAGGGTGTAAAGCTTACCTCCACGTATTGGGCATGTGGCAGGGACACTTTTTATCACACTTGAGACCATAAACTCCCTCAGGGCAAAGCCTTGTTTCGCAGTGCTCTCCAGTGTATCCTGGTTCACAGAGACAGGCACCACTAACATGGTAACATTTCCCACCATTCATACATTTGCAGGTCTCAGCACACTGCACTCCATAAGTCCCCACTGGACACTCATCTTGGCATCTGTTAGAAAAACAGACAAACAGTTAGTTTTATTTCCCCTAGCTACTAATTTGGGGATTTAAAGGAAACATGGTTTATGAGGAACCTCTTATACTGGTCTAAAACATCTCTTCAGTAGAGCAGGAATTTCTGTAACTTCATATTTAAAAGTGCCCGTCTCTGGTTTTATTTTGCTGCCTAACTAGACGGGCTGAAAACCACCAGCTCTGCAAATTCCTTTGGCAATGGTCTCCCTTCTCTCCAAGCAAGGAGACAATGTGCACACACAGACTACTGCACTTTGCATCCAGGAACCAGAACCAAACCAAACCCTCTTATATTAGGCCCGAAGTACGAAGGAATAAATATTCAAGTATTTTGCTTCATAAGCTGTGCATCTGTAAGTTTTAAAGTGATCTAGGTGCTTCACTTTGCAATAAATAGTGTGAATGGCCAGCAGACACCCGTGCCCCTGCAGACGCTCCAGCCAGGAAGTTCCCTGGCAATCACGCTCAGCAGTCTCTGACAAGATTATTTTCTAATCGTGTCTCCAAACACATGGTGTTTCCAGAACACTTTTCTTTTCAGAATTTCATTCTAAACCTTTTTGTTGTTGTTGTTGATTTTGCCCTTCAAAAACTCATAGGATGACATGGAAAAATCTTCAGGAATCCAAAACCTTCCTTTTCATCTTGCTTTTCTAATGGATGAAAGTGAAAATTAGTAAAGACTTGACTTTAACCCATATGGAAGGGTAGCAACGATTTTTGTTGCTCCTTAAGGAAAGTACATCTTAAGAGACTTCTTCACCAAACTTTTCCTCTTTCATTCACAGAGCTTTTTAGAAGATACCTACTTTAGCTAACAGTCTTACTCGCTTCTTGTTTTACATATTAAAGGCATTATTTAATCGACAGATCAGACCGTATGTTTAGCTGTCCAGCCTGACTACAAAAAGACAATTTTCAGTATCCTGCTTCTAAAGCTCGCAACTCATTTACCAGTGAGTTTCTGGATAGCAATTTCATCTGGCAATATACTTAAGAGATACAATATGAGCTTGATGCTTTCAGCTTTAACTTCTCTGTGTTTCGTAACTGAATTCTTGAAACTCAGAATGCCAGTACTAGCACAGCTTTACTAAATGCACTAATGCTGCTCCAGCACAAAGTGCACTTAAAATATTAGACTATGTGTGTGGGAGCAGACCTCTCAGTTCAACAGGTTCACATCTCAGAGACAAGGATTAAAACATTCCATAGCTAACGTGTCAGGGGAAATCCCCATATTTTTCAATACAAGCTTCCTATAAACTGCACTACGCTGACGTAGACAAAAAAAAACACCCCAGCTGAATCCCAAAGCTTCAGGGCCAGAACACGCTCACATTGAAGTCCTGAGGTGTGCTGTGAACTCCAGAGGTGATATCAGGCACATAACATCTGTAATTCGGGTACCTGTAAGTTTTATCAAGTTATAGATGGTACAAAAAATATAACTTGATAATACAACACATTAGTAATGGTGTTATCAGCTCATAACCTGCTTATTTGCTCAGTCCTATGAAAGCATTTCCTTGGTGGCCTCTTTCCATTTTTCTTAGATACTTTCATTTTTTGGTTTTTTTGCTTTTTTTTTTTCCTATGATTGCTGGTTTATTACAGGAGAATTTCAAAGATACATGATATAAAGCACTGTAAGATGTAACAGAATTTAGCAGAGCCCTCTGATTGAGGTAGAATGGGTATACACGTTTCATGCTTCTGCAGTACCTCAATCTGACAATATTATCCAGAAGTTTCACGGTATTCGTAACTCTGCCCTGACTGAAACCACCAATAAAATGCCCTTTCCTTCAGAAGAGTAGCATAATAATAGAGCTAATAAACCTGTTTAAATGTTTCCTAATGAAGTTATACAAATAAAGCTGAGAATGAATGTTCTCCAAATTACGATCAGGAATGCCAGCCAAATTAGACAAAATTTAACCTTGCAATTTTTTTTTTTTTAATTACATCTTCACCACCGCTGAAAGACCCTTTTGTGCTTCGTAGTGAGGACAGGTATCAGCCTAAGGGCATCAGGCAGAACAAGGTAGTTTACACTCAATTCCTTCGTGTTAACTCAGATCGCCTAGAAACTGTTACACGCTCTAGCAGTCCTCTTTTTCCTCCTGCATGACCAAGTTCCAGGAGCCATCACCATGCTGAAATCTCAGACAAATGCTGTTGAAGTTACACCTACAGGTGTAGAATAGCATTTTTAAAAACTGTCTTTTTTGCTGTTGGTATGTATGTGCTAGCCCAGCCAATGCCCACACATTTCTTGTAACACTTGCCCACCTTGCCAGTCCACTAACATGAAATAAGAACCAGGTCTACAACCTTGCCTCTGACCCAGTCCTGCCCTTGGAGCATCACGAAGAAGAAAAGAATCGCAAATAAAGCCTGTTTTGCAGGAAAAGAGGGAGCTCAGTCTTGCAAAAGTGACCAAAACGCTGCAGCCTGTAAGGCATTTCAGATTAAAGTCAGACTGAAATTCCAAGACAAAAAATTGAATTGCTTTCAAAAGCACCAGTGTAGCGCAGTGCGCAGACTCTCTTATGGATATTCCTTTGATTACCCTGCTGACTTGTCTGTGTCTCTTTAAACACATCTACCACCTCCTGCACTGTTTCTTCACAGACGCAAATTTAATTTTGGCATCCAAATGTCTCCGGACTAATTGTTTCTCTTCCTCATGAGGTTTTCCTCCCCTTATGTCTGGCATAGTTCTCCCCAGGTCCCGTGAACACTCGCATAGGAAGTGCCTATGGTTATAATACCTAGTATTGTTGGCAGAAATCCCCTGTACTGACCCAGTGATTAAGCTGGTGCTGACTTCAGTAAATGAGTTGTGTGCTGTTTAATATACATGCAGGAAAACACTTCTTTCATCACTTTCCACTGCCTTCAAAAATAATGCCTCGCCATATTATCTTTCCAATCTACCAAAGACAATTTTTAACAATCATGTCAGGAAATAAAGCGGTTTCACTTCTTCATTTGAATGAAACACTTTGGGAGACAACTCTGCAGCTTGCTCACTTTGAAGAGGAACCAAATGTGCTGCCCTTGCCACTGTCACTGCCAAACATTTGCACAAAACCAAGAGCTTCCCTCCTCACCCCTTTACCATATTCCAACCTGCATCATTCTGCAAGCTGCTGAAGTGAAAACTCACCAGACACTGCCAGGGCATGGGCCATACCAGGAAAGTCCTGAAACCAGGCAGCTCCTCACAGAAGGGCAATCACATAGGCACTTTCAATCTGTGACCCAGCATCGGCTAAGTGACACAGCAAACATTTCATAAGACTCTTCATCAGATCACAGATATTTTCATTCTGCTTTCTACCAGCTTCTTAACTTTCTCTGTCATAGCAGACCTCTTGCAGGTTCAGGAGCCTGGCAAAAGTAAGTTTTCTTACCGTTCCCCTGTGTAACCCGGGCTGCAATGGCATTGACCTGTTGCTGAGTCACAGGTCCCTCCGTTGTGGCACTGGCACTCCTGGGAACAGTTTTTCCCATAACGACCCTCAGGACAAGGCTGACCACAGACCATGCCCTACATGTGCAGAAAAAAAAAAAAAAATCTTAATACTAGATTTGGGATTAGAGCTGGAATGGGCAAGGAAGAAAGGTTTGTAATGAAGGAAGATCAGGCAGATCTCGTGTCACTCGTCCAGTGCTGATCTTGGAAATGCCAGACTCTTCTCCAGCTTTAAACGCGGGGCATGTTTCAGCACTGGAGGAATAACCTTCTAGGATTTCCATTCTGGAAGCCAAAGCTAATGGAAAACACTATCTCTAAGCAACAGTGAAAACACTTAGACATTTAAGACTAATTGATGTCAAGCTCTTCCCAAATGATTTATCAAGAGCAGTACATATCAAGACATCCGGAAATGCCCTCCAGTGAGTAGTGGCGTAGAAATCAGTAATTGCTGTAATGCCCCAATTATACCACTTCATGAGAAGTTGGGTTTTTTTCTGTTGAAAGGAAAAGCTGTTTGTAATTTCATTGAAAGCAGCATATCTAAAAGCTTAGGTAGCATGTCTGCTTCCCTTAAATGGGTTTTGAATTTCTGCACTGCTATTTACATCCTTGGAATGAACTCCATTTGTGTAGCTAGGGGAGCATCAAATCTTAAGATGTTTAAGCAGCTGTTTCAAGGCATTTCATCAGACAAAAGACATGCAGGTATCTCAGCTAACATCAGGTACTGCAGAATTTACACCTGGCTACTTTAAACCCTCCCTACATGAAAAGCAAAAAAAGGTTATACTGACAAAATTGTGTTACGCAGAATTGAAAAATCTAAAACTAACAGTTATGCTTAAACAACTACTTGGAACGGACAATTACTCAAAGGGCTAAACAGTAATTTACTTCTTAAGACATACCCTAGTATAAAATGTCTATCACTGCTTCATATGCTATCTCATTTTTCATTAGCTGTATTTAGGCACATAAAGGGAGTCAAGAATTTATGCAAACATTTGTATTCCATGACCAATAATTTTGTTTTTCTAACATGAAGTAGAACAAGAAGTAAAAATGGCAATAATCCAAGTTAGGTAGTCAGGTGAGTGGCGCTATTCAAACACACAAACAGAAATGATCCTTTATAGCTATGTTTTCTAGTCAGTGAAAGACTAACCTCTGCCACAGCTTATCTCAACATAATATCTCTGTTATCATGAGATAATTAAAAGTTCAGTAAATGTGGATTTTCACCCAAAACGGACATTTAAATAGAAAACATTATTAATAAATACTATTGTTAAATATTATCTACAAAGGTATTTAAAGAAATTATTTGGGCTTTGATCACCTTCCAGCCTTCTGATTACCTCCCAACTCCACTATTTGCCAACTCGGAGCTGGCAGCCCGGTAGCACGGGCGGCTGCTTGCAGCTCTGAGTTCAATTCTTCTTTCCATACCCACTGACAAAGGGGTAGAAAGTCTAAAGATAATGTCAAAGTTCTGATGTCCCATTTCCATCACCAAAATCTAACACAGTATCTAAAGGTTTGGGGTTTTTGCCATGCATACTGTATATATGAAAACAGGCACAAAACCCACTGCTAAAATGTATAATGGTGTCAACTCCCCCCAATATCAAATTATATTTAGAAATGAATGACTTCCAGCCAAAATCTAAAGGATGTTGCCTCGTCACATGACGGTTCGTGTCTTTTGCTTCCCAGAACCCGATATGGTTAAAAAGGCAGGGCAGAAACAGAGGATTTTCAGTAACAGACAGTTCTGCAAGTATTTTTTTCCAGTCCTTCATGCTAAAACACATTTCTCATTGCTCCTGGCTTACAGGCAGACTGCATTTGGTATCCTCATTTGCTATTCTTTTCTGACACTGCCCAAAATCTACAAACACGGAAGTTTTATGGGGTTGTGTCAATTCCAGCAAGTGTTTTTACCATCCATCCTGGTGGGCAGGCACACTCCCCGGTGACGTGGTGACAGACGCCTCCATTCTGGCACGGGCACCTCTCCTCGCACTGCGGCCCATGCTTGCCAGGGGGACAGAGGTCCTCGCAGCTGGGGAGGTGGTGGGGTACAACAGAGACAACTGTTACTTCGGCACATGCTCCAGTCTCCAGCCACCTCTCTATTTTTAACACTGTTGTTAGCTTTTCCAGCCAAAAGTACGAAACAAAAAGCAGTCCAACAATAAGAGATGCACACTGAATACTGTATAGCATCCACGCAACAAACCTAAAGAAACGGACCTGGCAATCTTGGAATTATTTCTTCTTAAAGATCTTTCTTTCTACACTGCTTGGTATTCGTTCATTGTCACTGACAAAGCTCAAAATCTATTCTAGAATGACAAAGCCAAATAACTGCGGGTTTCAATGCGATTTTCCAGACTTGCAGCCAAACTGTTTTCATGGTTGTCATGAAGGAGCTCCTGCTGCTGCTTTTTGTGGCTTTTACTTAGCAGTCCAGATCAAGAGGGCTTGCTCTCAGCCACACATCTGAACATGCACTGCAACACGGTTTGCCCAGCTGCTTCTTAGCCACCAGCCCTACTTCCCTGTACTACACAGCAGCCAACAGCATAGTGGTAAAAGTTAATCTAAACTTCATTTCTCTTGTTAGCACTATTCAAAACTTGTCTCTCTCCCCCATAAATCATATACCCGCTGCTTACAAGGCACCAGTGTATCCAGGAGGACATCTGCATTCTCCAGTCACGTGGTCGCAGGTGGCTCCATTTTGACACTGGCATTTTTGATGGCAGTCGTTTCCGTATGTCCCTGGATCACAGTGTTCCTCACAGCGCCAACCTTTGAAGCCCGATGCACAGTGGCAGGCTCCAGTGATGGGGTTGCACAAGGCTCCGTTTTTGCATTGGCAACGGCTGCTGCAGTGAGGTCCCCAGTGGTCACTGTCACATGCTGAAGGGGTAGAAGGAAAAATTTACAGCACTTTTACAATAGCTCAAGATACCATGAGTCAACCGTAAAAGAAAAAAGGAAAAAAAGTTAGAAAATGGAAATAGTTACATAGTACTTCCTCAGTTTTCCTCGGTCCTCAAAAATCTTGGCAGGCAGACAGAACTTAATTTATGCACATAAATTAATTTCTTAAGCATAAAAGCAAACACTTTAAAATGTGTTGATATTAAGTAAAGGCAAGTTCTAGCCTCTTCATTATTACCCTTCACCACCAAAAAACAGTTATGGATGCAGTAAGCTTCCATTTAGACAGAGAAGTCTTACTAACTTAAAAAAGTAAAAAAATGTAGCCTAAATTCATAAACAACTGTCTGAATCCCACAGGGAAGTTGCAAAGCTTACTCAATATAAGATTATAAGATTACTTTTTTCAAATCCAGAAGCTCCTACTTGTTGATATAGTTGCAAATAGTTCCTTTTCAATCTTGCAATATACTTATAGGGCAAAAGAAAACACAAGAAGTGTTTCACTAAGCAACAGAAATTACTTATTATATGGTTAAACTTCATCTGAATGTTACAAATGTGGTTATCCAGTGTGTCTTCACAATCATTCAAATGCATCTTTTCTCATCTGGCACAATGCAGCCCATTAAAACCCTAGAAGCAAACCACTCCAAGGTTATTCCAGCATTGAAAGAAAAACCTTAATGTTAAGGAAGAAATTTTTCTTAAGTGAGAAACACAGGAGTTCTGCAAAGAGCCAGAAGATTAAGGTCACCTAGAGTTCAACAGGAATGTGCTAATCATATGGTCAAATGATCTGATTTTATTTTTATGTTCTGTTGATAACAGCACTACAACAGGAAAGCCTGCATTGTAGCAACTGGAAGCCTGGGCTCTCCTCTTGGAGACTGACAACCATTGTTCTCCCAGTCTTCTCCCGGGGCAAAAAAGCCAGGCAGAGAACAGGCACACTTTCCTAGACTAATGCAAAGCAATTCAAGAACCCTCCTCAGGGCAGGAATTATTCAGCTATAGGAGCTGCTCACTCAGGCTACACAAATGAAAAGGGATTAGGGTCTTTTAAAGAATCTACTCCTTAAATTTTTTTTTCTTTTTCCAGGAGAGGTCAGTAGAACATGCATCCACAATGGAGATATTGTGAGCACCTACACACAATAAAATACAGAGCACCAGAAAGTACTGTCTGCATTAGATATACCCAGAAATACTGTCAACCTAACAGAACAACTGTCCATCTTATTGTTGGCCTCTCTCTTTGAAGATATGTGGGTTTTGTTCTGGACTACAACACGCTGCTGTCTGCAGCACATAGCGTCTTGCAAGTTGCCCTTCCCCACGATAACTCACATTCATTCAGAACTGCGCTATGTTTGTTTTCAACATGTCTGCATGGAATAGCAAGTGTAATACTCATGCTTAACCAGTCCTCAAACTGTTGTCAGGAAGTCAGCTATTCTAGGGTACACATAAATATATGTACGGGTGGTGAGATGTCTGGCACAGTTGCTTGTTCTGTCGTGATTGAGCAGACACCCCTACATTTTTTTTTGGCTTGAAACATTAGTCTGGATTCAGATAAGTCTTCCTCCTGCTACCAGACAAAACAGACAACTTCAATTTCAGCCATTCCTCCTGGAGTAATTAAAGAAAAAATAGTTAAAAACAACCTGTCCTGGCATGTCTGATAAACAGAAGAATTCAGACTGTCGCATGACCATGACTGTTCCAGTGGAAAGCTCAGTTAAGGACGACTGTGGCCTGAACACACCCTAGATACAAAGACATGACAGCCAAGAGAAGACTTATTCTTGGTTGTTAAGTGCGAGCTTGCATTCTTTCACCAGCAGCTGGAGGTGAGGTATCTGGTGCAACAACACTCCTGTAGCTGCTTGAAGACCTGGCATAGCGCATCTCAGAGCCACACAGACCGGGAACACCTACTACCGCGCATCTGCCATCGCATCCAACACCCAAGCGCCAAGACTGCCTTCCTAGGAACCGCTCCACTTCTGAAGCAGTGGAGGCCTTGTACTCCCTCTGCTCTTTTCACAATCCCATCCCCAGTCTGCCTCCCTGGCATGAGCCCTGCTGTCTCCTGGAGATTTACTGATGTCCAAGGTGAACATGCTGTGTCTGTGAACTTGAACTTTTCTCAACTATTTTACTGTAAAAGCAGGTACTGCACAGTACATAATATTTATTAGTTTCCTGGCGTGATCTTCTCATCACGTTTGCAGGAAATCATTAAAACAAAAAGCATCATACGGCTGCTAATAGGATTTCCAGTCTCATGACCGTTCTCCTGCCAACGGCCAGGTGGGTAACAAATTTTAACTATGCAATTTGCAGAGCAATGGTGAAGCATTCCACCAGGACAACGCTGGCCCCACTGTAGTACAATTGCACAATAGTCCTTTACTCAAGGTCTGTCACCAGCCTAGCATCTATCTGTGATTTATGGGCAGATCAGTGGAGAAATTTGCTGGATTAATGGGAATAAATAATAACTTTGAACAAGATGAATAAAACACGTATTTTACCTCTATGTCCCCTGACTGGTAATCAATCACGTTCCCCATATGAAATTAAAGTGATTTGTCAGAAACCAATGCTTAGTTTACCACTGAAAAAGAAGAAGGTGAGAAATGTCTCCTGTGGTGAGTTTTGTTTACTTTTAATTAGTTTTGGAGGCTAAATTTACCAACTATTACATCAGACTCTTTCTGCTGCTTCCTAGTATTCAGACAGTAAGAAAGCTGGGCTGGAAGTCACACAGCTGCTAAGCTGGTGGAATGGGATAGTCTCTGGGTTAATGACTATCGTCAGGTTACAGACTGTCAGCTGGAGTTTAATCAGGATGGCTGCTCTCACTGTCCTGATGGCACCAAGGTCACAGGCACATGCACATACGCAAACGCTACATGCACGCACCCGCAAAAGCATCAGCTACCGGCTTCCGAACAGGTTTGGAGCTGTAAATCATCTGTCTCAGCACAGGGTATATGTGAAAGGGAGGCAAAGTATAGAGACAAGTGCCCCATGTTCAGAATGGTTTCGACACAAGGATGAAGTATCTCAGCCCCAGTAACTCCTGGAAACATTCTGAATCCTGCAGAAATGCAAAACCCAATCAGTAAACCAGGGTCAATTCTCTGCATTGATCATACAGAACGGGCTTAATGCTGCTCTCTTTTAGGCAGAGCATCTTCCTCACAAAAGTCATTCCCCTTTGCCTTTTCACACTTTGTAGGCAAACTCCAGGTGCTTCTGTTTCACAGAGATGAACCAGATAGCTGTACCGGTCCCCACCGGCTTCTGCAGCAGACTCACAGGGTCCTTTCTGCCTTCACCTCACGCAGCGGGGGGTGGGGGGAATCGAAGTGAGTGTTTAACAAACACCGTGGTATTAATGCCGTATCTTGTTGTCATTTTTCTTTTTATACATTCTGTTCATCTGTGAATATCTTTATTGTCACCCCAGTACGTGCTGTGCACATCACACAACACTACAAAGACAGGGCAGAGAGCTTTCCTCTCAAAAGGCTACTCCGTGAAAGCGAAAGTTTGCCTTTGGGAACAAGGGCCCTGCGTTATATAAACCCTCACTTAAAATGAGCAAGTGACAAGGTATGAAACCGTAAGACAATACAGGTCTACCATCATAAAAACACGCTCACTGAAACTGAGTGTCAAGCAGCAACTGGAGCAGCTCAAGGACTGAACAGAGAAAAAATCACCTTCAAGAAGAAATTGAAATCTGTGATGCAAATTGCTATTGATTTGGGGCCTTTTGTAGCATCTTCGAAGATTTAAAGTCCTGTATTTCCAAGTACAATAACTGTAATGCACATTGTCATTATGGTGGGCTAGATGTGGTTTTATGCACACAGTTTCAGTGACTGGCTGGTGATTTGCAAATTGGGATGGAGGGAGCCCTGATATTTCATAGCACAAGGTATGAATTTTTATAATAATCTGAAGCGTATCTGAAGAATTTCTTAACTCCTTCATTGCTCCTTATCAATATTTTAAACCAAATGTGGTCACATGCTTGTATGGGTTTTTTCTGCCTTTTTTTTGTTGTTGTTGATTTCATGAAAAGGCAACAAAAAGAAAAGTGCAAATGAATCCGAGTTTATTCCTGACAAACCCACCCTGATCACCTACAATTCCGTACTTCTCTAAAGAATGGCCTATAATGAGAACAAAATAACACTGTCAAATCAAGTCAAAGAACATTCCAGAAGAACAACCTCCTCAGTAACTCTGACTTGCAACTATCTTTTAAGTACACTACGGTTTCCTTTATAACATGATATTCAAGCCAGACAATGTTTATTGCAATGCTTTTCCTAAGATCTTTCTTCTCTTTCTGCTTTCTTTTTTGCTGATGGCATGTGCAAGTGAAGAATCATAGCAAAATTAAGCTTTACTTTTCTTGCTAACACTTTTGGTAGCTGTCTTCTATGCACCAGGACAACAGAACGAGATTTTATTCCGGTTTACATGTCTTTCTGCACACACACTGCTGTGTGTTTCTGGAAATATCTACCATTGTCACCAAAACAGAGAAAATTCTTATTACAGCATTAGACTTCTAAGTTTTTGTGGTCTTTTAGAACACGTGAAAACAAAATTCCCTGCCACAGACGGCAGAAACAAAGTGAACGCTCCCTCACTTGGAATGCAATATTGCAAAGTACAAACGTAAAATAAGCAAACAGTAGCAAATATGCAGAATTCCTGTCTCTCTGTCTCCTCAAACCTCCCACATAATTTCTTCAGACAGGTTCAAGGAGCCACAGCCTTTAGTAAGCGAAAGTTTATGTTCCTCTGTGCCACCACGTAAAACAAACTGAAGCTGCTCATGACTTCAACATCATCTTCCACTGACCGTTCTTCCTTTCTAGGTTGTCACATCAAGGTCAAGTCTAAATCTATGTGCCTTCCTTTCCATCCCTCCTTTGACTCTCAGGTCTCTGTTGCCTTGTACTTACTTTCATGGCCTTTATGGTCTATCCCTCATCTATCATTTCTCATCCAGTATCCAAGTATCAACCCCCACATTTACATCGCCCGTGACATCAGACCCTTTGTTGCATTTTCAGACTATCATCTTCCTTGTTTCTCCCCAAGTTGCCACTGCAACATGGCACAGCTCTCCACACCCCAAGTCATAAAACTGCCCTGATGTCCACCTCCACGTTCCTACCTTGTAACTCCTCCTTCCTGTGGAGTCCGCAAAAAGTTGATGCGGAAAGTCCGTCAAAAGCACTACCTGCCAGAGTCATTTATCAGTGTCTGCTTCCTTCCTTATCTCCTATGTGTTTCCAGCCTTGTGTTACGCCTTTTCTTTTCCTTCAATCACAGGTTCTCTGGGGCAGTGGCAACCTTCTGGTTTGTATTTTTACTTGCTTAAAAGCTACTCCAGTCTTTTGAAGCAGAGGATATAAATAAAAAAAATAGTATCATTTCTAGCAGGGTCCACAAGTGACTTGCATTATCAGGGAATAACCACCACTAATAGCTAGCCAGTGTAAGTAAAATAGGCCAACACTGAGAAAACTTTGATTTACCCAAAGCAGCACGCCACTGACAATCTTGTTAGAATAAATTGCCCTAAGGCTGTCCAGAGTTTAGCATTTGGAAGAATGACCCTTACCTCTGTTCCAGAAGCAAGAAACACGCTTGTCAAATATACATTAGTGGAACTTATATTTTAGATAGCTAACTGGCAGTTAAGTAGAATCTTATGTACCTCACTAAGAATTTCACAACAAAACACAATAACTTTTTACACAGGTGGCATTCAAATTCATAGGTGAGAGGAGTCACTCACCTCAACTCTTTAGGAAGGAAACACACCCAGGACAAGTCCTCCCTTTTCTCTGTCAACAACATACGCCCATCTAACTTTCAAGTGTCAACAGAAGGAAAATTTAATTCTAATTCATGTGTTAGATAGTCTGGTATTTTGCATACCTGGAAATGTGTGTACTGTTTTGCCCAAAAAGAGTGCCATAATTACAACACTTGCAAGACTTGCAAAGACACGGAGTACAGCACACTACAGATTAAAATTTTGTCAGAAAACAGGATTTATGTCCTTCTTGACAGGAAAGAAGTCATAGCCATGTAGATGCTACTCTTAACAATCTTAATTTCTGAGTGGGTTTGTGTTCAGAACAACATTCATTGATTCACTAAGCAAAAATCACGAAAAAAACACGAATGTTGTTACTAACCTAAATCCACATTATCCTTTTTGGAAAGCTTTGAAATTATTCTTGAAACTACTCTCTGCTTTTACAATTTTCTTAGCTGCGCATCTAAATTGATGGCATTTGTTTCCCTTAGGAAATTTCTGCAGGATAGGAAATAGATAATAATTCTCCCAACTGGGATTTAAACCAAATAAAAGTAAAATCCTGCTGATTCTGAAAACTGTAAATACTCAAGTGTGTTCAAAATTCGAGAGGATGCATTAAGCCGCTAGTGAAATCAACCTGTGTGTCAGCCTGGATTGCAAGACAGTACATGTGGAACGTGGCAAACAGGAATTTCAGAGATGAGTCAAAAAAAACAGAAAACAAAGCCAGCTATTATGAAAAGTAGCATAAAAACATCCTTTAGCAAACCTTCAAAGTCTATTTAATAAAATTAAGATTATTCTCCACATATTTTTATATGCTGTTCTAGTCACCTCAGTATGTTATAAATATATATGCACATGCACATCAGAAGTCTCTTTTCTTTAGAGAATCATTCATAATAATGATAAAACATCAATGTCTTTTAGTAAAAGACTTATTTTACCTACATCCCAGACACAGAAATGCATAGTAGTGTTTTTTTCCAGAATGCATTTCCTATTATATCTAGATTTTCTTTGAGTCTTTTGTTTCTATCTGGTTTCATTTGTTACACGGTAGGCTTCCTACCCTCTGGCATATTTTTCATTCTTACTTTTTGTTTTGTGTATAAGAAAGGATTTTTATTCAAAATGCTAAGCTTTAATTTAATTTAGGGATTTTTTCTTTTTTACTTTGTAAAAGCCTTTTGATCCATGAAGTGGAAGAACAATAAAAATGTGTTTCTCAGATCGTACAAAAGAATGGAACTCTATGCCTTTCACACGCCATAAATTTCAGAAGACCCTTTAAAGTGCTTTGGACATCAGAACACAAGGTTGGATAATTGCTAAGGGAAACACACACAGATGAGTCTTCGTGTTCATTTTATCTTGCTACTGAGATAAGACCTGTTAAAAATCATCACTGTTATAGGAAAAGTTACAAAACTCTAAGGATCTAATCACACTGTACAAAATGGACTGTTGCCCGTAATTCTGATTTTGCACAGATCTCCTTGTAGGACCATAAATTAGCCTTTTTCATTTTTGTAATGCCTTGAAGTTCACCTTAATTTTTAAATTAGCAACAAACTTTCTTCTTCACCTCCCTGAAAACCTGCTAAGTAAGCCATCGACAGTACGTAAGTCTGCCAATATACACAGCAGATTGAAATTCAACCAATACTAAAAATACTTTTGCATTGTTACTAGAAAAAAAAAATACAGAGATACTATTCAAGAAAGCAACTTAGGTAAACACCACAAACATACTGAGTTTACAAAATAGTGAAAAGCAGAAATGAAAAGCATCTCTGATCCAGAAAATACTTACAAATTAGTAAAACTATCACCATTTACTGCAGTGCCTTCCTTCAGTAAATCTCAACATAATTAAAACTAATAACTCAGTTTTGTAGAAAATAGATTTTGTTACTGCTTTTGCTTAAAGGCTGGAACTGTAACTCAGCAAAATGCTGAAGCATGTTCATAAAATCTATTAATTTCCCTAGAACATAAAAACCAAAATGCTTTATAGGAGTGAAATTATATGAAACACGTGAATAATACAATTTAAAATACATCATCATACTGAACTCTAGAAAAGCACAGCTGCTATATAGCCCTGGAAATTTTGATACCGCCTATCACAGTGACACTGTAATGACTCTGTCAACAACGAAGGTGATGGCAAGTTCCATTAATACCTGTTTTCCCTGTTTGCACCTGATCTAACTTGCTGGTGGGTTAGTTTCTCAACCCAAAGATGTTCAGTCTTGTTAGAGAAGAAAAGAAGTAAGTTCATCTGGCAAAACCGAGGAAAAGTGAGTTAGGGGAATTACAGAACTAGTAATTACAGAAGAATTCAGGGTAGAGTATGAGGAAGACACATGTAATAAGAAAAGGTTAAATCTAAGACTGGTTACAGCCCACTGTCACTTTTACTAGCAGGATGCATTTGTGCACGTGGCTGCTCGGAAGTCGGGGTGGAGGGCTGCTCTGCATGACTTGAATGAGCTATTGCTCTACATTATTCACAGAAGCAAATAGCTCTCTGTCAGGATATTCTGCAGTTCCTCTTCTGTGCTTAGCATTTTCTTATTTCTGGGAAAGAAGCCTTTGTGGTGTGAGCACGTGGCTAAAAGCAGAACCTACTTCTACAGCCCACTGAATGGCCTGGAAAACTTAAGGATGAGCTAGCTCTCTAAGCGTATCTTGCAAGCTCTGTTAGTCGAAATGCTTTTGACAAACAAAAAGGAAAGCAATGCCTTGGTCAAAGAAGCTCAATTTGAGATGCACAAGCTGTGCCATCAGAGCGCACACGATGCTCACAGGCACCTCACCTGGTACCCACAGAAAAGGGGCTGACTCACTTGGGGTGCACGTGTGTCTGCGGAGAACAGTCACACATCCACCTCTGCAGGGTTAATGGAAATTATAAGCTCCACTGAGAAACTGGCAGTGCTTGTAGCTCACGTGAGTGTCTCACACAAGCTATGCCAAGGGATCCAGTTTCTGCCATGGTCTGCATCTGCCAAGTCCCATGAAGAAAACAGTGAGATTTTCACGGAATCCGCAAACTTTACAAACACCCGTGACAGTGAAGAAAATCTGACAGTAGCAGAGCTACTGTACCTTAAAACTTTCCTCAACAAGTGCATTTAAAGGTTAAAAGATGTTTCTCTGAGATGCCAGTTTTAAATGCTCAGCTTAATGTATTAAGGAAAAAGCCGGTTTTCTTCTCATGCTTTATAAAACCCTGAAGCCAAATTACACCTTAGCGCCACTTGATCTACCCCCATGCCCTCAGACTAGAGTCCCAGTGAAACTCTGTTTATGATTAATAAACAGAACCAAATTACAAATTAAAATCAGTAATTCAAACAAATCTCAGATTACTTGATTAGAATAAAACCAGAAAATGCCTATTCACATTTCCACAAACATACTTGTCATAAACCAAAAACACATCATCCCGTTTTCACTTTACTACTCCGGCCAGCTAGGGGATCACAAAGGCTATATAGCCTTTGCAGACGAACCAGTACATTATTGATTTTGGCCTTTTGCCTCTGCTCCAGCTTATTCAGAAAGCGTCCTATTGATTTTGAAGGAATTATTTGTGGACTGCTAGGCACAAGAACAAAAACAAAGTGAATGGCCCGATTGCCTAGTGGGGCTCCACGTTAGGCTGCATGCATATCTGTCTTGCACACACATTCAAAACTGACAATCAGGTCCATATATTATGTATTACAGCAAATACTACTGCAAGAGTGTGAGCAGAAAACAGGCAAAAAACATAATCTACAATTGTAAAATACGGTTTAATCATCTCTACAGTCAAATACCAACTTTTACAGAAGACTGCTTTAGACACAACCTGTATTCAAAAACGCTCTTATAACATGTAACAATCCAATGTGACACATGCAAGTTAGAAATTTGATATCAACAATAATCAGTGTGGGAGGGAAAGGTTGTGTTGGTTTGTTTTTCAGTAAGATCTATTTGGTTACATTATTAATCTATAAACAATACCTATCTTCACCATTGTGTCTTTTTTTTCTAAAATCTGTCCTTGTCCCCAGCCCAGAACCAATCAACTTCTACTCCTGAAGCTCACAAACCCTTCAAACGGGTGCTGCCAGTGCGCTGGTTGTGCTGATTGACTCGCTCCAAGGGATAGGTTCAACACGTCTTCTGTCCACTCATTTGTCATTGACCTGACTACTGTGTTTGGTCAATAAATCTTTATTAGAATAACTTGTTTCACATGACTATCGTCTCTCCCACTAGAATGGAAGTGTTCTGCAAATGAGTGAAGTCTCAATCCAAGTAGTATTTCTTTTCAGATATACGTACATTATCAACATCTCCTCCATCACCTCCCACCGAAACTTACTGCAAGCAAACATTGCCCAATACGGTGTATTTCCACTAGCTAAAAAGAAAAGACCTGAAGAAAAAATACATCTCGCATGGAAAATGTTCCCCAAGCAGATATTATTTAATTAGCCAAATTCCAAGACCACCACTCAGGTTCTAATCACAGAAGAATACATCCAGTTCTATCTTCCTCTCGGCTGGGATGTAAGGTTTTCAGAAAGCCAGAGGCTGTGATGGAGAGAAGGGTTATGGGTTGGGCTACAACTAAGCACTGAAAGAGGACATCCTCAGCAGCCTAGTCAAACCTTTATCTCTCTTCTCCCTCAGCTGAAAGCGGCCACTGACCTAGGCTGTTAGGAATTAGATAAGACTCATCACAAAAAGGAGGTAATGGTCGGTACAAAAGGACATGAGAGTCTTCCAAAGAGTTTAGTCCGTAGAAAGGTTATTAGGCCATAGCACACAGTGGTATGCAAAGACAAGGAGGAGAGCTTGCTGACTCAGCTCTTCCTGCACAATGCACCAATGCAGTCCACGCAATCACTGTCATTTTTGGAGAGAACATTGCAGCATTTAGGAAGCATTTATCTGCAATTACTACCCAGAAAGCCACTGTCACGCAGAAGCCATGGCATATGGTTTAAAAATTTATTTTAAACACAAATTGTATTTACCCAAAATACAACTGCGAAACAACAGATAAAATCAAGCTGAGAGGTTGGCAGATGGACAGATGCTGCAATAAGACAAACTCTGTTCTCAGATACTTGCAGATTAAATTCCTTTGTGAGAATAATCAATCCCAACAGAGAACGGATAGTACTTTGGAAGAAAAAGTTTAGTTCTGCAGCTTTACAAAAAAGTTTAGTGCTTAGGTAGAACAGTTGATTCCGACACATTCATGTCCATGAAAATGAAAAGATTACTAAATTGGGAAGTTCACCTAATATCCACACTTCGAGAATTATCTGTCCCCTTCAGTCACGGTATTTTATTTGGTCATCAGTAACCATTAAATCCCTGAGTGCCCGCCTTACAAAAATACTGGTCTCCCGCCTAATCATTGTCTCTTTGCATTACTCAGTTAAGTAGGTACATGGTTGAAATGTTTACATGACAGGCATAATTACAGTATGGCAATTTGCATTTTTCTTGAATGAATAACTTGCCATACCAACAAAATGACTATTAAAAAAATGCATCTCTTCATTTTATCTCATTGTACCTTTCTGTTACTAAAACTACTCCAGCTGGGGCTCATGCAGAAAATACAGTTACAGGCAAAACATGAAAACGTCCTATGCAAGGCAAGTAACAATAAAACTCAGTGCTACAGAGCCAAAACCCTATCACTTACTGTCTTTCCAACACTATCTCTTCAATTCAATTTGGTCTGCGCTGTAGCTCTCAGACACACGGATAAGGAAATCACTCACAGCAGCAAACTCAGAAGGACAATCTGGTGAAAGCAACATCTTTCTGAAGTTTGTCCACATGGAATGGCATAAATTCCAAAACAAATGTCCCTCTAGCACATGCACAAATATATTCTCCTCCTCAGACTACCCCCCTTCTTCTAGGACTACACTAGTGATCCGAAACAAATTTCAGCAGTTCAAGGTAGCTCTAACGTCGCTCAGAAGCCTTTAGAGGAACACCAGCCTCTCCAGAGACCACACTGTTCAAAGGTACATGAACAAAGGCTCTTTCAGCTTTGGCCTGTTGCGAATGCACACCAGAAAGTATTTTTGCTATTGAGGTTCCTATGACAAGCAATCAAAGGCAACCAACTGAGGACGAAGCAGAGGAAAAGAGCTGCACATATACTCAAAATGAATTATACAAGACAGGTAAGGGAAATGGACTCTAGAAAATCCTGTGAGAGGAAGGATTATTTCCAAAGACAGATTTAGAGGTTCCTGTCTCACCTAAAGTGACCTCTCTGCGAGTTTCAGACTCGGAAATCTCAATCAATAACAGCATCTCCCCATTCTATGCTATCTAGTGATACACGTTTCTTCTGCCTGTTTGATTAGCTACAAAAGAGGTCTATACATCAGGCTTTCAGAAGGAAAGATAACATTTTCTGACAACTTCTTTTCACAATTTAGCACACAAGATTAAGATCAGTATTACAGCAACATCACTTTGCTAACTTTTTCAGCTTTATGCCTTGTGCAAAACTAGATGTTTCTTTAGAGCTCTTTATGAAAAGAATCACATGTAAGTATATACAAAGACTATACCACAAATATAATAATTTTTAAATGTTTAAGTTCTTCCTCATGTAATTTATTATTAATTATTTTTATTCCTGCTTGCTCTCTCAAATTTCACAAAATATGCTGCCTGAACAACAGATCAGTTCCAGATGAAGACTCACTATAGCACCTTGTTTGCAAAAAAAAAAAAAAATTCCCTATTTTTGTTAAGTGGAAAAAAATGAGGGTGAAAATACAACCATATTATTTTTGTCCTGCTGATGATCTAAGGTTTTCACAGTTGTTATTTTTATAGGAATCCCATACTAAGCCAACTAGCACCATAGTATCTTTGCAAGACATCAAGCTCTGGTTTATGAATTAGAATTTTATAAGGTCTGTGAAACATAAATTATAAACATATTTTATTATTATTGACCAAAATATGTTCCTTTCAAGTGGACAGGCAGTAACCCACTTTGAACTTGATTGTAACGAAGTACAGGGTTGTAACGTTAGCCTAAATAGTACATTTCCAAAGACCTTACAAAGGGGAACTGAAAGATGGAATAAATAACAAATCATAATTAAAAAAAGTATTGACAACTACTCTGAGAAAATCTATTTCAGACAAAGGGAAGAAAAAGATAGCAATTTGTGGTCTGCACAAAGGATTATCTTGACGGAGGAAGGGACAGTGCACAAAAATGTCAGCCCTGCCACTGAGGGGTTTCTCCCCTCTGTCCAGATGTCACTGCCTTCTTGCAGCCTGCCGTGCCTGGTTTTACACTCAAAGCGTCTACAAAAGAGCAGTGACTGAACAGGTCATTAACTGATATTATTTTGCTACTCTGCTTTGTGTTTTTGATATTTTGCTATGTTCTTGCATCAAGCGTCTGATGGCCTTGATCATCATAATTTCTTTATTAAACGTGACCACCTGCTCGTCAGGTTGCATGTGACTGCAACCACATGCCAAGCAGGAAAGGTGCCAGCCTGCCCTGGTCTCCTGCCCCATGTATCCTTCATGCTCCTGTCCTGCTCTTCTCACCTCCCGCACCCACTCTCCTGGCAAAGGGGAAGAAGAATGCTGGGGAAACTTGACTAGTTAGTGAGAGTAACAAGGAAGGAGACAGGGAGCAAATAATGATGCAGGAGTGCAACAGAGTGAGAGCAAAAATGGACGAGCCAGTGGCAGAGCAAAAAAGGAGGATAGGGTTGTGAAGAAGCTTTGCTCATAGCTTTTAAACACTAACTGACACCATCATACTTTAGGCATTAGGAGAACAAAAAATTTGAGATTTTCTTGTAGTTAAAATATGATTTTACCTACTTTACTCCAGCTACTAAGCTCTGTGTTATCTGGCATGTTGCCGAGCACAGAATAGCTCATGACATTTAGTGCTGCTGTGGGATAACTTCATTTGCAAGTAAATGAAGAAAAATCAGGTCATGCAGAGTAACCTGATAACTGGGAACAACGCCTGACCAGAAAGCAGGAGCCCAAGCACAGGATCGACGACAATCTGCCCAGAAGAGAGGACAACATCGTGGAAAGAGCATGAGACAGGCAGAAGCAGGTGAAAACTCACCACTGGAGCAGTTGGGTCCTCCCCAGCCAGGCTCACACTGACAGGTGTTCGGAGCAATACAGCGACCATGGACACATTTATCAGCACAATGAGCTGTCAGAGAAGGAAATAAACAAAGAATTAAAGAAGAACTCCCAGCACTAGGAAAAATATTCTAAACTTATTCCTAATCCAGATATTTCATGTCTCAAACATCTTTTAAAAGCAAAATAAACAGTAATGTATTCACGTTTGATGGTACCTCTTCAAAATTAATTTTATTATTTCACTCTCTTCTATTTCTCCTAAGTTTGAAGGCTCCACCTAAAACTACTCAAATAATTTTGCATTTAACAAAGAGAAAATTGTCCACATTTAATGAGAAAAGAGTCATAGTACGACGTAGTTGGTAACCCGTCTCAACACTGTCCTGGGCAAGAGGCCCTAGATGGCCTTGCCTGAGCAGGGAAGCTGGACGACTTCCGCAGGTCCCTTCCAACCTCAAGGACCCTGTCATTCCCTGAAGCCAACTCTCATGTGAAGAAAAAGAGGAGAACTTCTGCATGCATGAAAAGAGGGGTTCTCTTGCAACAGCATGGATAAAATACTATTTGCAACACATTGTACTTTAATATTAATTTTGCTGAATGGTTGCACAGTTCACACGAATCACAACACAACAGTGATGACGATTAAGGTAAGGCACGAGCTATAAATCCTGTGAACCACTGCAACCTTTATTCTAAGTGCTAAGCAGAGTTGCTTGAAATTATTCTTTATAATTTTTTTTAATGATTTGCAAGCATGTGTTTCTACAGTTGAGGCTTACTTTGAAATAGAGCTTTTATTTGAAACTTTTCAGAAAAACTTGAAATGGCTTCGATACCCAGCACATTGATGTAACTGACTCAGAATACAATACACTGAAGAGGACGAATCTCCAGACAGAGTTTAATGGCATCATATTAATCATGAAATACCCTTAACTTTCCAAAATATAGAAACTGGAACACTTTCCTTCTAGATTGAACACCAACAAAACTTTAAAAATGTGCCTAGGGCGAGCATTTTCTTTGTACCAACACTTCCAGAGAAAATACGACAGGAATGTGGTTGGTATACCAATGAATACAAGGTGAATGACGGGAAAACAACAAAGTTGCTGTTTATGAGAAGTTTAATGCGAATCATATTGGTTCTGAATGCATTGAAAATGCTCTATAGTACTTAGGAAAAATACTTGCAAAATGTCCTGTTTTTTTCCTACTTAAACATGACGAAGAATATTGGTCATCTTTGTATTTTGTGTGGCTAATAAAAAAGAAAGCCACACAGAGATCAATCATATATATTATTAAAATGTTTGGTTATCTGGGATCCCAGCCATTAACTGGATGTTTTTACAGCCTTTGATTTTCATTCTCAGCCTTTATTTCCAATAAGCTGCTTCTCAGATGTGCATTAAAATGATCTTCATTAGAAATCAACAGGGAGAAGATGAATTTTTAAGTGTTAGATGATACCAGATATTACTACAAAGCTATTTCATTGTTCTGTATTTATTTATTATGAAAAGAATGACTTTAAATAATACAACAAAATTTTCCATTAGTCTTATAACTAGACAGGAATTACTTGTATCTTTGAAGATTCTTGCCTAGTAAGTGCTGCCTTGGGCACTGAAGCTCTCCCTAAATCAAATGTGTGAAAAATCTTACTAGTAAACTGTAAGAAAGCAGATGGTCACTGTACACATACACATCTCTGCATGTGCACATGTATAAATAGCGGTGAATACCAACATACTCAACCCAAATTCCTGACCACTAAGGCTAAATACAATACAGCGGCATTTCATCGCATACTCTGTGAGACAGATGATAAAAAATACAAAAATCAAAATGTTGTGTGAAACTGGACCCAGCTAGAGGTACAGAACAAGCTCTTTGAGGTTCCCCTTGCACTGTCCTCATGCCATGCTAAGCACACCGGTCCTTCCTACAATCCCTGTGTAACAGCACACTCTATGGCGCTCTGCAAATGATCACCAATGACGTCACATATTAAAATAGAATTGTCTTAGAAGAAATGTACAACAGATGAAAAGCTGGGTCAGAGTATTTACAATGCAGAGTCATCCTGAAAATTAGAGCTGTATTCTTTTCTCAGCCACAACAGCATAAATCACCAATAGCTTCTCTTCAGCCACTGAAGTGGTGTTTCAGCTTTCCAGTAGCAGAACATAAATCAAACACAACTCTTCAAAACAGGGTACCACTACTAAGTCTCCACAGAAGTTATCTATAGGTAACAATGTTGGGGGTTTTGACAGCCAAAACCCTGCTGACTCTAATGACAAAGAAATATGCAATAAGGACCACTGAAGGAAGTTGGATAATACACATATTGCTGCTTCCAAATAAAATCAGTGAAGATCAATTAAAATTATATATATATATGGCATACAAGTATACAAATTTCTTTCTCAAAGAAGGCGTACATGTAATTCTTTACGTTGAAGAAGCTAAAATGAAGCCAAGAATGTTTCAAAAAATGTTCACAATATACAACAGAATTAAAACCATCCAATATTTCTTTTTTTTTTTTTGGTGAAGTTTCTTAATGCTCCAAAATATATCTGACCAAAGAATGATTTCTTTCTACACTCTGGACATACATAAAAACCTATATTGTAACCAGAAAGAAATTATTCTCTAGACACCTTATGGGCTAAATGATTCTTGGCAAATGAATCCTAGCTAACACACCTAAGAGACAGCATCTGTAAAAAAATTACTACCCTGAACATGGGGATAGAGAACCAAAATTTACTACGTGACCTACAAAAAAGTGTAAGGTGAGGACAACATGTGAAGCACTACCACGAGCTGAAAAGACATGAATGACATCAGGGACAGAAAAACTATTTTCTCTTGGTTTTCTACGGATTTCTTGGACATAATACAAGAAAATACTCATGTGCAAGAGCAAGCGAAAAACTTAACATGAAATCTTTTTGATACTGAGTGATGTAAAGAAACACCAGAAATCCACTGGCAGCAGTAAATTGCGCAAGTGGTATCTTCTTTTGTAAGGGAAAAATCAATTATCATACAAAAAGCAATCTGAGCTTACTCTTGGAATTTCCTTTTATATCTTCTTTCCCCTTTTCTTCTATGTCTTACTGTTTCCTTCAAAATCTTCTCTAAATCTTGCCTTGTCCAACTTACAGGTCTATTTCAGCAGATCATATCCTTTCGTTTTCTTAAAAAACAAAAGGTAGATACGCTCTTTCTGATTACAGAGTATCAGCCAGCTTGAAGCACCTATAAAATATCTGCTGCTGCGTATGATATTCCCTGTAGCAGCCCTTTCCGCACCACAGGAGGAGCTGCACCGTCGCCTGGACACAAATCCACCAGGCTGCCTGACCTCTGCTCCCACCTCAGCTGCAGGCACTGGTACTTACTGTGACCAGCTGAACGAACATGCCCCGCTGAGGAAGCTCAGCAAAGTGGCTCAATGTGAAAAGCCATGTGTAACACACCCAGGCCACTGACACCACTACTACAGCAAGCTGCAAGCAATGCGAGGCAAGCGCGTGGCCAACACACTCACAGACAAGCCTTAGCACCACAGCTTCGGGCGAGGAGCTCGTATCGGGGAGATTAAGCCAGTGACGGCACTAAAGGCATGGAAGGTGTAATACTGTTTTAGGTCAAGCTGCCACTTTCAAACACTGATCCCGTGTCTCGTACTGATACCAACGAAGAGAGGGAGATGGTGCTCCAGCTCAAGGGAAGAGTGAAATTCAAATGCCTACTCATATGCCGATGAGGTCCAGCTATACAGCCCTTGCGGTTCAAGACACAGATTGCTCCTCCATCACTATACCTGCTTAAAGTATTTCAGCTCAGTGAAGTGACTCCTGTGCCTCATTCAACTTCCACTTCTGAAACAGAGCATATCTGCAGAGTGGAACATTCACTCTTGAATAAATTTTCATATGAGTGATAAAAAAGGCCTGTTTGTATATTTTCCATACATATATATATATCCACATACACGTATATTCCATATATGTGTATACACACACACTGACTCCAAAGACAAAACACAAAAGGAATTTTCATCAAAAAGTGAAAACGGAACACAAGTTACTGAGGCAGCCCATTCCTGAAAGACTACACCCCCTGGGAAGGACCTACACTGGGTCAGTTTGTGAAAGACTCACGCTGGAGTAGCTTGTGCAGAACTGTCTCCCGTGAGAGGGAGCCCACGCCAGAGCAGGGCCAGAGTGCGAGGAGTCCTCCCCTGAGGAGGAAGGAGCGGCAGAGACAGCGTGTGATGAACTGACCACAGCCCCCATTCCCTGTCCCCCTGAGCTACTCGAGGGGAGGAGGGAGAGAATTTGGGAGTGAAGCTGAGCCCGGGAAGAAGGGAGAGGTGGGGGGAAGGTGTTTCAAAATCTGCTTTTATTTCTCATTGCCCTACTCTGATTTGATTGGTGATAAACTAAACTATCCTTTTCTCTCCAGGTTCAGTCTGTTTTGTCCGTGATGGTAACTGGTGAGTGATCTCTCCCCGTCCTTATCTCGACCCTCGAGCCTTTCACCGTATTCCCCCTCCCCTGTCCAGCTGTGGAGAGGCATTGATAGAGCAGCTTTGGTGGGCACCTGGCATTTATCCAGGCCAAACCAAAACACAGGTGAAAAAGGGAGGAAGTGCATGCATGTTTTTCTGTGTGGTTGCCATTTTCTTGCAGAAAAAGATTTTATGTTGCCTTTCTGGAAGTGATATTTCTGCTACATAGGAGAAAAGTCCTCCCCATATCACTGTCTCTTACCATTTGATCTCAGTTGACAGTATCACACTTGCTTTCCGAGTTAAACTGGATGACTAGTATTATCACAGTGTATGCTTGCACCATCTACTCTAGTATGAACAAGTTCACTACGAAGAAAGCTGGTTGAAAGAATGGAAAGCACAAAATATTTTTTGCCTTCTGTTGACTACTGAGCTCCTCCTTTGCCCTGAATCCTCAGCTCCTGCTGAAGATCATGAGGGCCGAAGGTCTCTCAATGACTTCCACGGTGAACCATTGCAGAATCAAACAAATGTAAAGTTAGCTGCACTGAAGAATCTTTCTTTTTACATCATTTGAAGTCTGAGGCACTCCAAAATTGCTTTGAAAGTCAGAGCAGATTTGTCCTAAATATCAGCATTTGATATCTTTTTATGTAATAACAGTAAAAAATGTATACATCCAATGTGACCTGAATTTCCTGGGTTCTGAGTGTCACTATGTTAACACAGAATTAATTTACTACACATACTATAACTATGTAAAAGCTGTAGCCACATAAGATACTCATCATAACGCTTCTCATGTGATCAAACTGTTACATACTTCAAAAAGTATACTACTTAATCAAAAAATTAAATATGATCATCCACAAATGCTGTATAATAACCAAATGTAGTTAAAAATCGGTTCTTGTAAGTCTAAAACATGTTAAGAGCAAAAAGAATAAAAAATAGTAATCTGATATCAGATAGATCCATTTTTTTCAAAAATTGTTTTTTGAAAATGTAATTTTGACCTTGCTTTTTTGTGTGCAGAAAACACTTTAATTCAAAAGATCTTACTGCTGCATTTTCAAATTCCAGGAAGTGCTGTAAAACAAAAATATAAATGAGGATAGTGTGAGGTGTTATGACATTCCCAGTGTATAATTTCCCAGGGATACAAATAAATCCTGTTGGTAACTTCCAGTATGCACCTCAGAAAGGCACAAATTAAGAAACTATTTTGCATTTGCATTGAATAAATAAATTTAACATACATACTGATATTGATTTTCAGACTCTCGCTTATTGGTAAGCACGAAACACTTATCCACCACACTGCTACCTCCTAAGCTGGGTTGCAAAACAAATGACAAATCTCTTGTTCTCCATTATTTCACAGAACTCTTCCTGGACAAGGTTCTCCATACCTTGACGGCTATGCTTCACCACTGTCATTACAGCATATAACATATTGCAATAAAGCAGCGAATGTATCTCCATTTTTCTTGTTCTCAGCTGAGAAAAAGACACCAGGTAAAGCCACGTGCCTTAGAGAGCTGGGCGGAGAACATGCCATTTCAGAGCCAGCCTTCCACACATGCCTCAGCCCCCGTGCCAGTGGGCTCCCTGCGCAGACCAGCCAAGTCGGGGTTTGACTCGGCGACGTGACGCAGATCTGCACGTGAGAGGAGCCAAAGCAGCCGCCATCACAGCTCAGGCTGTGTCTTTCCCAGTAAGCTGGGCTCTTCACCTTTTTCCATTGGCAAGGCTTGCCCATCGGCTGCCTGCTCAGAAACTGGGCAGCAAGCCCAAGGGCAACCCCAGCAGTCCAAAGGCTCCAGCCCCTTACCAGTCTGCTCTTACAGGGCCCCACATTTCCAGAAAAAATTCAACTATACCGCCTCAGTCCCTCTGACGTTGTCTGTTAAGGTTCTGCAGGTTTTTAAACATTATTAGAAGAGCTAAAGCAAAACCAGGGAATGCACGTACCTGTTTTCCACTATAACGCATGCACTTTCTGTCTCCTAAAATTAATACATCATATGCTCAGGTCAACATCACAAATGACGTTACAGACAAAAGTTTGCCCCTGATGAGCCTAGTTTTTCAAGGAGATGAAAATATGAAGTAGTTTAGTTCCCCGACTTCTGGAAAACTTGCCACTACAGTCTGTGCTGTGCATGTACATTCACAGGGAAAAACAATTTGAAATATTATTGAATTAATTTCATTTTCAGCCCTACACATTTGCTCATCTCCAAGGACACGCTACCCTTCACAATTGTTTACCTATCACAAGTTCCCTGCTGTCAGTCCTGCCGACACAAGCATCATATGACTTTGAACAACCTTATGTTAAACTACTAATCATACACTTCCAGGGCTCAGGACTAACACCACTTCCATTTTCATTCTGCCTATCTATTATGCTCTTGAATGAATACCACTTTAAGAATCAGACCTTCCTAGGTCTGCACCAGGCCATAAAAGAGAGAGAAAGAGAGCTGAGCCAAGGCCACCACCAGGCTCCGGACACGGGTCTTCCCTCTTCAGACTTCGGAAGATGCGGACACAGAGGAGTGTGCCACATGAAAGGCAGTGCTGCCGCCTTTAAACACTTGTTACAGATCTCTGTGCCTGGAGAAGAGGCTAAGCATGGGTATCAACCTGGGCCCACGCTAAGGAGAAAAACCTTGTGTTTCCCTTCTGGTTTTGAACTTTGTGTTTATTTACTGTGTTGGAAAGTGCACCGACACTTATGCTGTGCATTTTCCACATGATTACTAGTTAGAATCACATCAAGGCTGGATACTTAGACATCCGAGGTCCGATCACCCTATCCTATGCACATGCACAACACCAGCTGACTTCAGCGAGAGCTGCACACGCAACACTGATGAAGAACTGCGCCCCCGTAACTCAGATTGCCCAAGACACCCATCAAATGGAAGTCAAACCAGCATTGTGACAAATGTATGAAATTTCAAAGCAAAAAGAAGCCAAACTTACGGACACACATTTCCCTGCTTTCATAAAATCCAGGGCAGCACTGGGATTTACGCCTGTACATTGTTTTTTCACCATGTCTGTAGGCGGTACGGTAACTGATCCTAAAGAAAAGAATGAATGGTTGTTACATACCACTCATGGTTGAGAAACAAAACAATACACATTCTTACACATTTTAAAAAACGTTCAGGCATCAGTAAGAGGAGAGAAAAGAAGCTCGAGGAGACCTTGATTTATCTGTTGCTGAGTTCAAGAGTCCTAGTGGATGCCCAACAAGCCTTACGTGCATGGGTGGCCAGACAGCAGGAAAAAAAGTTAAGGATTTTGGCTGCTTAACTAATAGGCAAACCAGAGCATCGCTGCCTTTGCCATTAGCATCCCCTACAGAGGCTAAAGCCTGGCAATACAAATCAGTTTGCTGGATCATTACAGATACCAGTTTCCAAGGGAAAGACTTCTAGGGATCACCCTCCCAAGGGTGAGCCAGTTTTCTAGGGGCAGAGATGTCGTGAGCAGCACAGTTCTGGTTAAGGCAAGAGACGGGAGGGCTGAAAGGAGAGCTCGGACCTCCTGGGCAGCCGGCAGTGCAGCACGCCTCTCATTTTGCCAAATGCAGCCGTGCAGGGCAGTGCTGAGCAGCACACAGAGAAATCAGCACATAGACCCGTCAAGAACTGCAGAAAATATAGCTTCCTTCTGAGACGAACAAGCAGTATTTATCAGCAGCAGGCTCTCCCACTGCTCTCTCCGCTCTGCTCCTCACCATATCTGTAAATCTCCCTCCCCAGCTCTCCTGGCTGCTGACCACATACTCCAACAAGCAGCAAACGCATCCCCGCAACACTCAAGACAGTCTGAACCCCCAGCAAAGAATAGCTCGTACATAAATGGTGCCATAGATAAACAAAGTGCAATCTCTCCTTGAACTTAGCATCTCCTTTTTACCTGCTACCTGTACTGCTCTGTCTCCTCCAGCTGCTGTGCCCCAGGGAGCCTTTCCCACTGCTGATGGTTCATGCTTATGGGCATACTCCTCTAAGGAAAATGCTTTTTACAGCTGTCACCAGTTTTTAATCATTCACCTCTTGCCTACTTTCCGCAAGCACATGGAGTTTTCTTTAACAAGTCTCTTCATTTTCCTTGCACTTTCTCCAGAGTGTACATTTTCCCCAGCACATAAGGTGCTAACGTTGTGCATTGCACGCTTTTTCCCAGCCTGTTTGTTTTCTGCTAGCACTCCATGGGATGATACACCCCGACCTCCTAATAAAACATACGTGATGTTGCTTGGACAAGCATTTTCCAGTTGCCACAGACTGTAGTCACAATAGCTAAAATATCCTACATGTCATGATTGATTTTGACAGATAAAATTTTTACAAATATCTACAACATCAGCAGTTTGACAATACTAACAATTAGACATTACCTGTGTCGTGTGCACTTAAACCAGTTTAGGATGTCAGTACAACTGGTGTAGTAAATTTGATCAAAAGGATGAGGATATGACTCTTGCACTGTAACTGAATAACTGGGGAGAGAGAGAGAGAGACAGCAGACAGATTATCAAGCAACTCCTTTATGGTACACTCTGATTTAAGGAAGTCTTTTACAGATGTCTGGTATAGAAAGGAATAAATGAAATACTGATATGCAACAAAAACTCACAGAAATTTTAAGTAAAACACAAACATTCTAACTTTATAAAACAGAAGATACCAATTGAAAGTTTTTTCTTCCACCAAGCAAAGAAAACTCTATATGCAGAGAGCCATCATGTCATGCAATACATTTGACGAAACAGTACTACGAGACATTTAAAGAAAAGTAATGCAAGCCTAAACTTAAAAAAACCCAAAACACCTGTATCTCAAATCAGCAGCAAATTGAAGCAGTGTGCAGTGCGTGTTCTCCTGTGGCAATAAACTTCTACTAACATCAGTGGATAGCTGCAAAACTAGTTAGGAGCCAGAAAATCTGGTTTCTTCCTTTATCACACAAAATTGAAAAATCTCACTGGATTTTCTGAGAAGTATCTTTCAAAAACTGTAGCCGTATCCATAGCAAAACGTCATCTTTGGTAGCGCAAAGGTCTGACAGTGTACATGGATACTAAGTGGGTGTTAGCACAGAAATACATGTAAGTAAAAATGATTGGAAAATGATACAACAATCATGTCATCAAACAGTCTACTAAGCAATCAGAAATTACCAAATATCAATGTCCATACCTTATTTTGTTTACTGGCTAATTTTTAGCAGAAACCTTTTCTTTTTCAGAAATACTGAAGTCCTATTATTATTTTCTGCCAAATTATAAGCACGTTGTCCTAGAAATAAATCTACGCTATGAAGTCCAGACCCTCCAGGGCTGTCAGTGGGGCAAGAGGAGTAGAGCCCCATTGCAAAAGGGAAAAATATTGAATCGTCTTAGAAAACTCTTCAGCAGGCTGTTTGTGCTGGCAGTCAGTCAGCCCTTGATTGCGCAAGGGGGTCAGAAAATATGGGAATGCACGGCAAGTCCCTGCAGCAGAACTAATTCCTAGCGCCAGCCAAAACACACCACGAAGTATGCAGCCTGTCCGGCTTTCACTCGCTTCCACTCAGGCCCTCTTTGACCTATTGCAGGGCAGCGGCCACAAATCTCCTCTTCCTAGTGCCATCATCTACATGGAGGGAAAACACATCCGGACCCACTTACTTCAACTGCCCAGAACTTACTCCCTGTTTTTCCTACGTCTGCATGAAGGCAATCAACCCTCATCCACCCAGCTGTCTGACCTCGTCCGACAAAACATCGGTGGGGTGCCGACGCTTGCCTGCAGCTCCGCGCCCTTTGCTCAAGGCAGGGAATGCTCTGCCCCGTCTCGCTGTGATTGCAGTTTGTTTGTAGAGTCTGTTTTATTACTGGCTGGGGTAGAATTATTTAAAGCACACAGCACTTGTGTAAGGCTTGGTTTCACTACTATAAGTGACAAGACGTACAGAAAACGCATGTGGCTCAACCTCTCCCACCCATTGTGGCGTTCTCCTTGCAACTAACACGAAACTGGATGAACGAACGGACCAACTAAATTGATGAATTTATTTCTGTATGTTACAAATTTCTGAACCTCATCAAAAAAATTAAACAACAAATTTTAATTCAGACTCTGTGAATGCTGAATAGGGAAGAATCAGCATAATCAAATTTGGCCATACTCCAGTGTGGTTAATTACATTTTGCATATGTAAAAGCTTCTTTTCACTTAAATTCCAAAAGCTAATGTTATTCTCTTCTTGTACCCAGATGGTTGTGTAACATTGCTGTAGTGTTTTTGCACCCTAATCCCTACCGCAAAGATGACTTCATTTCAGCCCAGCATGAAATACTCTTTTACTTATCCATGAACTTATCTTGACCATGCAGTAATGTGAAATGTTTTTCCCAGTTCATTACTCAGCTAAAACATTTCAACCACTTCAAATGTGCCAGGTAAAACAAAACAAAGTTATTACAATCAGAATTCGTGTCATGTATTTTCCGGAAGAAAGCATTACCTTTCCCAGTGGCTACACACATTGGGATCTTCCAGATTCAGAGATAAAGCTGTCCCCATCCAATGGTACAAGAGTATGACAGGGAAGCAAAAAAAGGAGTTTGAATGAAGGGCCATCTTTCCAAAAAGGTGGCTGTAAGAAAAAATATTTACAATACATTAACAATATTGCACAAACGATAAAGGAGCTAAAATTATTGACCCATATATAATCAATATCAATGATATAAAGTGACAAGTACTTCAGGAAACAGAGACTGCTTGCCGAGTGGCAGCAGTATCACGCCCATTTTGAAAGAAGAACCCAAATGGCACAGTTTCACGAGCGGCAGGTGAACGAACTGCAGTCGAGAGGTCCCACTGTCCCATCAAACGGCAGGCAGGCAGGCTCAGTCTGCTTAGTGATGGTATGTCCACACCAAGTGACAGAGCTGCAATTTGAAATAAAGGCTGGCCTCGGACTGCGAACCTCCACAAACCACCTTCCCACGGGGCCGGGTAGTGGCAGCACCTGGAGAGATGCAAGTCGGAGGGACAATGAGCAGTATAAAGACACTCTGCAGGACTCAGGGCATGGTGCTGTTTATTTTTTAAAGCAAATACATAAATAAAAGTATACAAATATATATGAAGTTTTATATATATGCATGAATACTCCTTATCAGTTCTTCAAGATGCTGAACACTATTGGAAGGTGCAATGCGAACTCAGGACTTCGAAAAATGGTATGGTGCTAACTAACTGACCTATAGTTCTCATGCAAACAAATTAATTAATCAGGGTAAGGGTTTAAATGACTTTGCTTTGCACAGTTAACAGACAGCCTCACATGTTATCCTGCATTGTTACTGCTCTTTTAAGTTGAATTCCCAATACAGTTTGCAAAAATAACCCCTCCTCTGCCAGTCATACAATTCCCAAACAGAATAGGTATTCTTAAAAAAGCTACTGTAACAACAAAAAAAATTAAAACTAAAACTAGAAGATTATCCTAACACTTTGACCAGGTCTGTCTTTGCTTTCAAGAAAATTAATTGAATTTACATAGTGGAACACTTTTAACCTGCTATTAATCCACAAATGCCAAAATGAATGCTGGTAATAGGTAATTTGCAATGACTTAAGCTACTGTATTTCCCTTCTGGTGAACATTTGACCTCATGTCCTCATTTTAACAGAAATTGTAATGCTAGGTGGCTACAGAGGTCACCAAAAAAAACCCGAGATCATTGAGTCTAATCCGTAGCATAATAAGAAAAAAACTTCTAATAAATGTTTGCTTTGAAAGAATACAAATACTTTAACAGACTAATCAGAAACAGAAATTTCTTTCATTACATATTACAGAACAGAATAAAGCAAAGCACATTAATAACTTTAAGAGAAAAAAGTCCACTGGGCCATGAAAAAAAAAATAGAGACTTACTTTACAATACCTTCTTCAGAAGTCAACATAAAAAAGCTCACAAAAAGAAACTATTATATTTAAGATATCCGAGGATACAGAGATCATCCCACTTTGCTAAATCCCTCTTGAAAAATCAGAGCTGCTGAAAGACATTTCATGGTCTGTAACGATTTCTCTGTATGCACACTGCATAGCACAGTAGCCAATGTACAGCTGTTTTAAAAGCAGTCATAAGTGCTGTATTTTCAACTAAGAATTTTAATAAAGTCATGATTTCCCTCATTGAAAATAGTCACTTTGATTATGCAGACTGTGAACTGTATTTCCTGTATTTCATTTTTTTCTTTTATTCTCAACTTCAGTAACTTTCCTTTTGGATACATTTAACAAAATGTAAAATTAAAAAAAAAATCATTTGCATGAACCCCCTAGTGTAAAACTTGATTGCATTCCAGATCTTCTGCTTAATTATTACGCAAAATCAAAACAGAAAATCAGTACAACTGATTAGCATTGCTAAAGTGTTTATATTAGCAATAAAAAATGTAGATGACTCATTTAACTCTTGCCGTCCACAGCCTGCACAGAGATACCCTGTGCAGGGATTCACTTTCCTTATTATACATTGCTTAAATTATCTCAACCAATAATACATCAGGTACTTCACTATCTACAGACACACAGTGCCTGTGGTTTAAGTACCGAAAATGCTCATGTTGGAGAACATCTTCTCTAGGCAAATTAGTGATTAGTAGATGTATGAGAGATTAAATAACTCATGCTAAAACAGAAAGCTCCTCTGACCTCCTATAGCAAATTGTAGCGTTTATGTTCCTGAGCTGTGAACAGGAATTTTGATACCAGACATCGAGCTTTCTGCTGTGAATAGCACCACTGACCTCAAAGAAAAGAACTTCAGCGGGGCAAAAGGTTGTTCCCAAACGCTATCCAGTATCCAGCAACACGTTTGGATGTACTGGGGGTGGGGGGAAGACATTTTTCAGGCTTCATATGGGAGTTAGCAAAATATGTTTTCCAATCATTTGGGTCGTTAACCAGCACGTATGACTCTTTCCGTGCAGGCGAAGTCTCTGACTTCACAACCCAGCCGACCACACAACAAACTTAGCCTAGCCCACGGCATTTTACTGCCAGGTCTTTCTTCCATTAAAGTACATGATAGAACACATATGTCTCAACAGAATGCTAAAATCTCATCATTCCTTAGCTTTTTTTATACTACTCAAGGCAAAAACTTCACTTGACAAAGCTGCACTTTTTCTCTCATTTGGGCAGGATCCGTAAGGCAGGTCCTGTGTGGTATGAGGCCCGTTTGGCTCAGAGACTTCTCTGTTTCCCTGGACTTTAAGAGAGGCTCACGGTTTAAAAATGGCAACACAAAAGCAATGCAGCTGCATGAAGTAACTGGATACTACTCCCTAAGTTTCTGTCATCTAATTAAGGAAATTTAGCTCATTACACGCTTATTACATCAGAGGAAGATATTAATAGTCATCAATAGTAGTCATATTAAAAAATCAGTCTGATCATCCCAAGGCATATTATAATTACTAACAAGCTCATTTTAAAATGGTGTAACAGGTGTACAGGTATCCCAAAAATATATTCCCACAAATTACAGGTACTCCCCTAAAATACATTTTAATGTGAGCAGCTACACAAACTACACTTGCGTTGCTCGCAGGCAGACGAAAACGCCTGTAGGTGCTCCTTATAACTGCAGACAGTTAACCACTACTACCCATCGCCTGAGATTTGTAGGCATTTTCTGTGCCACTACTGTGTTGACAATTTTGCACGTTTTGCTTTGGTTTGGGTTTTTTTTCCTATGGAGTTCAGGATCAAAACCAGAAGACAGAATAGATAACTAAAAAAGGTAAACAAATGCTTCTCCTCTACATAGTGAAAATTGAGACACGGCTACAAGTTAGTGTCTCCACCCACCCAAAGCAGAGCCACAAGCAAAACTCTGGGCACTCAGCTCTACCTTGGATTTATCGTAATGAAAGGTAAATAAACACGAGTGGAACGCGGGGAGCAGGGGAAGGTGAAACAACACAAGATATAAGAGAAGTGAAGGTTGCTGAAGGCTGTGAACAAGTATTTTTTGGTCAGTAAGAACAAGCACTGCCGCTGAATTAAGCAGGATTAGAATCGCATGAGCAACAGAGAAAAGTATGGCACAATCGCTGACGTGACATAATGGACCCAAGACCAAGGGAAATGCTGATGCAGCTATGTCATTGCTGTTGCAAAAGCATCTTTACCACTGCAACATAAAAAATGCAGCAGGAACACGCCATTTAGATAGAAGACAGACTTTAGAATAGTAAGAGCTTTTCGTACTCGGCATCTCTACGGTTTCCCAAGACTCATTTCTGCCTTTCTGCAGTGATGCCACACATGTACGTCAAGTTGTTCACTACTGTAATCCCATGGGCTGTTCTTCATTACACTTACCTTGCATTGACCTGCATGCACAGCAAATGCTATTTTTAAAAATCTTCATTCCGTCCATCATAGCTGAACTACCAGGCTCAATGGTGAACCTCACAGTCATTACTGCAGGGTCCCGCGCTGGTGCCTCTGCCTTCGCCCTCTCCAGAGCACAACAAAGCCAGCACCCCGTAACAGACCTAGTGACCGCTACCCGCAACTGGAAATCACGGCTCCAAATAAGACAAAGGCTTTTTCTAAAGACTTTCTTGTGAAGAATTGTTTGGTCCTTCACTTCCTATGTAGTGTTTTTCATAACATTACACTCTCCTCACTCCTTAGGTTCAGCTCCCCTACCAGGGGCACAATTTCTTTATCCAATCATCTCCTACACTACCAATGTCAGGCAAAGCAAAATCTGAACCTGACCTAATCTTGTCAATGATGATTAGTCCCATGTTAACTTCTGTGAAAAAAACTGATTGCTTTTATTGATTGCATTAGAGAATTAATGGGTGAAGAGCAGAAGTCATTTTTCCTTTGGAAATCAGTAAACCGGTCTGATGCTGCTTCACATGAAACCTCACTCCTAAACGACATACGAATTAACCTGAACAGGAGCATTGTGACACAGACCCTAGACTGGCTGTCACTGTCACTCTGAAGGCATCATCACCAGTTAAGGGAGCTCAGAAGAGACCAACGTGCAACCCATCTGGTAAGGCGGAGACTCTGCTTGACAGAAAACGTGTGGGATCTGGACAGCTAAGGTGCTAAACCAATAGTGCCCTAAATTGAATAACACTTTTGCACCCCACATGATCAGAGATTACAAGGGCCCTTCCTGATGCAGCTCAATCAAATCTGACCTTTTAGCTCGCACTTCTTTAAACAGAAGTCTTGAATTGTCAGGTTCCAGAGAACCCACTGGTAACCCGCAAGCCTGGAAGAGATCTGGCTTTGTCTGCCCATAAGTCATGGAAATAACCTGGTTTGAAAGCTATGGCATCGCAATCCTTTAAATACTGTTACCATTTCACAAGGTGCATATCTGGACAATGGCTTCTCAATATAAATGCAATAATACATGATCTGATCTTCAATAACAGCAAGCACCTGATAAACTGTATTTTGGAATAGTCACCTTCTACTTCAACACGACAACTTTCAGGTGGAAGCCTGGAGAGGTTGGGAGCTGTCACACTGCATGTTGTTTTGTAAGTGACAATCTCTTGGACTGAATTTATAAGGAGAGTTCAATTTCCAGAATGAAATCAGGTAATTACCAACACGGGAGGAAACTGAAATCTTTAACTCTTCAGCAAGCACCAAGCCTGACACTAGCAATGCCACCCAGTGCCACGGCACGGTCCCAAGTGGCCGGCCCCTCCATATCATCACACTGCAGAACAGACCCAAAGGCACAGCGCTGTTCCATCACCAGTGTAAACCAGGTCCTCGAGGACTCCACGTCTCCCTGCAAATCACTCGGCAGTATTGTTTACAAGATTTGTCCTTACTGTAAAAGACCAGATGATCGTTTCCCTAGAATCTTCTGGTCTCTTGAAAAGCAAGACTCTTTCTGGCCCACCAACCTCACTTACTGCCATGTAACACTCTCACCATACAGTGAAAGGGCTTCCACAGCCACTAAGTTGGCAGGGATGATATATCCATTTATCCGCCCTTTTCTCCCTCAAATCAGTATTAAAAGCAGAGAGAAAGAAAGTTCAGTGGAAGTCAAGTCTGCACAGGGCAAGGAGGCATGGTAAAGACAAATGCCAGCATGCCAGATCCTTTGTAGAAGGACTGATTATCATTCCTCTGAGGCACGCTGCCCAACATCACTGTAGCTGTCATTGTCCACTAAATCAGAGCATTATTCACACTTAAAGACTTCTTTTTTTTCAGGCAGATAACAAGTATATCTCTCAAACATGCAAACCTGTGATCATTAAGGTTACCTACAGCACATGGTACTGTATGCTTAAAGATGATTCACACGAGAAGTCAACAGGATGGACTGTTAACAGAACTCTTTCAGCTAAGCATGCTGTCCGGTTATTTCCCATCTAGGTGTAAAGTTACCAGATAAAGACAGTCAAAGCTGTCTAAAATCCATACCAAAGTATCTGAAAAGCACACTATCAGAAGATGAAATAACAGCTAAAACATAAACTCTGCTATACTCCTTTTACACAAGACACTTTAAGTGAACCATATAAAACCATCTCAAAGTATACTTATTATCTATTTCTGGTCTGGGTATTAGCAGGCAATAATTTATTGTTTTCACTTCAGGATCTCACATCAAAAAAATAGGGAAAATTCCTCAAGATGCTTGATGCACCTTCATCCCAAGCCAAATAATGAAACAAGTGTAAGCGACGGACAGAGAAGCTATATGCGAGATGAGGAAGGACAAACAGAAGGAATTTCTTTCTAAAAAGAATTTATAACACACCAGTTTTGTAAACACAGACCAATGAAAATGCTCCCAGAGCGTGTGTGTAGTGCTGATAGCAGCATTGCCTCAAGGTTGTGTTTTTGGGTAATGGCGACGCGCGGCTTGTCACCAGCGGAAAACTCGGCACCAAGAGCGGTTCCCCCTTCCACGCACAGGGAAGCACACACAGCAAATGGGTTTTAGAGAGGCTGCCCTCAGCCACCATCTGGTTCCCTTACACGCATGCGGATCTTTGGCAGTCTCCGTTTCCCAGACGACTGCCTGTCCACGGGCGAGCTATGGCAGCTGTCTCCAGCCAGAGCTCCAAGGTCCTCCTCCTCCCCTTCCAGCCCCTCTCCACAGCTGCGGATTGCCCCGGGGCTGGCCAGCTGCCCCCGGGGAAGCCACAGGCCAGGTTTTGGAAGGACACAGCGGTAGGACGCAGAGACAGGCGGGAGCCAGGGGCTGGATGCTGGCGTCACCCGGCTGGGACGCGGCTACGACGCAGGGACCGGCAGCTCTCCGTGCGCACGCAGATGGCACCTATAAGCCCTGGGCATCTTCCCCAGGGTCGCTGTGGACAGTTAACAGTCAGTTAAATGAAAGCAAATAACACATATTTTAATAGCGGCTATATGGCACAGGGCTTGATAACAAAACCATATTCACACAGACTTCCTTTCTCCCCTCTTCCTCTTTTCTTTTTTTAATCAAATAATGTACTCCTTACCGGACCATCAGGCTGTATATTAATCCTAGGGCTGTTTTAATAGCACAGGGGAAGGCTAGCAGGCTAAGTGCAAAAACGGCTGGATGCATATGTTTAAGGAAAGTTATTTCTCAAGTTAGATGTTAGTGGCATGTATGAAAGCTCTGTTTATTACAGAATAACATGATAGAAATCTCGATTGAATTTTTAGCATAGTCCCTTAAGCAGACAGCATCACCAGACATCTGATGTTTCATTTTTTTCTAATGGGAATCATAAGCAAGGATACTGTATTCATGGACACAACTGTGAAAACTCTGTGGTTGCTGACAAGTTGCCTGGGACAATCCTGTGGTTGCCTAAACACACTGCTGCCCTGGTTCCACTGCTGCGGAAATTCTCATTCACAGCTTTACCCTTTCTTGACCGCAGCTTTTGTGACCTCTCTCTCACTATTAGCTCAAGCACCAGCCTTCCAGACACTCTGTCACTTCCAGTTTATTCCTAGCGTGTAAAGGAGTGCAATCACAGGACGCAGACAATTCCTTTAGCTTCCGATGCAATTTAGGATCCATGTCAAACATGCCTGCCTTCCCTTAAGAGTCTTCTACTGTCTTGTTTCAGTCCTCTTCAAAGACTGCCTCTGTTTCTTCCCTTCCCCCATCACACGGATGTTCTCTTTTTCCACACACATTTCCATCATACATTAGATTCTTCCCTTTCCCAGGCACAGCCTGGCAAAATTCTTCAGTCTGCAGCTCCCCACACTTGCCACCACCTTTTAATGGACTCTTTCATTACAGAAAAAGGACATATGAACATCCGTATTTGCTAACAAGGTGTTACAATTTGTGAACAAAGTTGCTGGTAAAACCAGTTCAGTACATCTGTCTTTGTAAATCACCCAAGGAAACACCATTTTGCACCTAAGGCTCTACAGAAAACAAAGTTGTCATCCCAGTTAGCTCCTGTTTTCATGATTCAGACTGAGCATTTCACTCCCGTAAATCCTTATCACAGTACTTTGTTACAGACCCCAACGATCTGCTTTAAAAAAAAAAAATGAAGTCTGATGCCATCTAATTTTAACAGATTCTGCACATTTCAATGCATTGCTTCTCAGCTTTCCCTTTCCACCCCCAGCGATCCGGATCAAAGCATCTATGATTTGTTGAATCGGGAACCCGGAAGCACCTTCTCTGACACTCGAATCATTCACTAGTTCCATCTTTTATTTTGGCATTTGCAAAGGTTAGAATGGACATAGTACTCCTGCATTCTTTCCTCAAAGGGGAAAATGGACAACCGTAATGCAAAACCAAGACAGATTGGTTAATTCCACCTTTTTAACAAAACCACAATTAAGAGGACAAATCCTCCTCCCGTTAGAGGGTATTCTGCCCTGAACAGCTTTCAGTGAGGCCACAGCACGACCTGATCAGGCCATCCTATGGGATGAGCAACACGTAAGGCTGCGGTTTTCACAATAAACGGTCTCAATAACATGGGGAGATTCTTTCAGTGCATCTTTTGGAGTTGCTACTAGCTGGAATAAACGGAAGGAGCTCTACAGACCGACGTGCAAGACAAGACCCATTTTCCCACCTACTAATTTCGCTTCTCACCCATCTCCCTCTCTCTCCCTGACACAGTTAATTTGCTACTGCTGAAGGCCCTAACGAGATGCCATCAAGTGATCATACCGTGTCCATTTATACAGGTGGCAGCTGTATATCATTGTTACTGCCCCAGGAAAGCTGAGGCAACGCTCCAGTTTTATTCTAACTGTACAGATTTCATAATGCTCATAAGCATATGCAGTTATGGAAACAATGCTTATATCCATGAACCTTGTCCCTGACCTTCACTCACTAGCTTGTTTGATTTGCTTGGCTCCTTGACATTACAGGGTGACAATTTGGTCTCATTATCCTATCTGTGGCAGACATAGACATAATACAAACAACAGATTAAAGAGTAGGTCAACATTTACGACACCTAAACTCAACATTACATTCTCTTTAAAAAACTTTACAAAGTTAAAACCGTGTTTGCAGTTATATAATTTTAGTGCTTAGTCTCCCTATCCATCAGCAAAGAAAAAACCATATTCCTATAGAGAAATTCAGCTTGTCCGGGTGCCAATGGTGCCTGCAGGTTTTCTCTTTTTCTTGTGTCTGTGTAGGTGTGTGTACGCGTGCACGCGTGCCTGCACACTGGCGCATATATATCCACGCAGCTAAATGTACACAGACACAGACAGCTTCAGTATACACTGAGACAAACAGCTGAAGCTGTAAGACAAGACACTGTGCTTTGGTGAATAACTACTACCTCTAAAAAATAAAACTGCTACTACCAACTGCTACACTCGTGATGGGCAGTAAAAAAACACATTCTTTCCAACAACAACAAAGCAAACAACTTTGTATTTTATGCATAAAAACACTTTGATACTAAAAGAGTAATTTCATGTCAAAGATCCCAGTTCTGATTTTTATCAGTTTCAGTTTTCTCTTATCATAATTTTTAAGACATCTCAAATCATTAAATTCTTAAATTAATTTTTTTTAATGATGAATCAGACTCTCCTTTAAAAAGAATGCCCAGTACATCATTAAAAGAAACTAATGAAGGCAAATGCCTTAGAAGCTTTAACAATCAAAAGAAGACATTTTTGGCTGCAATTAGTATCTTTTTTCAAGATAACTTCTCTTATTAAAATATGTTAATTTACTCTGGTTACAGGTTATCTGAAACCTTCCTAAATGTCTGCTGCTGATTCCAGCTGAAGGCAGTGTAACTTGAACCCAGAAGAATCAAGACCACTTTTTTATTAACTTGAGCCCAAGGCCCTAAATCCCTCAAAATGTTACCCTTCAGGACACATGTTGCCTTTTTTAAACCTGTACCTCTCTACAGTATGGGCTGTAAAAGCACAGCAGTAACACGAGCACATGTCTGTCGTTACAAAGACGGTCTATTCACAGCATCGTCTGACGGAGCACCTTCAGTAACAAGGTGCCCTATTCAGAGATCTAGTTTTTGCAGACACTTGTATGCCAAATTAAAAAAATCTCTGTGATGGTGGGTTTAATGAGGTACTTTGTTATTCTCTGTAATAAAAATTAAAAGAGAGAGACAGAATTCTTCAGCTTAATTGCCACATCTGTTATGAGGCACTTTAGTGTGATTGACTGGAGTGTGTGTGTCAGAGACCGTGCCAGAAAACGGGCAAACTTCGTAAGCAGACTTACAACTTCTAGACCAACTGGCACGAGCAGCATCTCTGTCACAACTTCTGCTGCTGCTCAGCTAAAACTACAGGAACTTTGGCCTTGGTTCAGTCGTTCATTAAAAATAAAACCTAGTACTGCGAATTGTGCATGGGGTTTTTTAAAGGGAAATTAACAGTAATAAAGACTGCGACCGAGCAGAGGAAAGGAAAGTCCACCTGTGAGGCAGAGGTCGGAGGAGCCACCCTGAGGGACCACATGCTGCCAGGAGGGAGTGCATCCCCCCTCCTGCCCACGGCCGTGTGCTGGGCGCTGCCGACAACCGACTTTTGATGACTTAAAACTCAGCTTCACAATCACGACACCTGGCAAGAACTCCACACTTGGGCTGGCCAATAACTGTTATTGCACTGTTTTTACTACCAGCTGATCTTCTTTTGGCTCTAAAAACCAAGCTCGTAGTACCTAACAGGCCTGACACAGCAAAACGACTCTGAGCTAGCACACACTTTCTCCCTCGACTAACTGCTTATTTCCAATTTCACACAGACTTTCTACTAAGAGCACAGAAATGTATGCTGCTATTGTCAGCAAGGAAGATGGACAGGCCAGCTGCCATACTGCTTAAAATTACTTCTTTTCATCCATTTCATCCAGCAAGGAGCAAGGGATTACTTGACCTTCCTCACCGATTTTCTGTGCTGCTCTAGAGAGTGTGAAGAAAGGTAAGAATGCGTAGAAGAGCAACAAAAACTGTACCGATATCCATTGCATCCGCTCCTGAAAGGCAGAAGGATGCCCTTACGTTGAAAGCTAAAGTAACGCTGTCCACCACGGGCTGGGGCATGCGACAGGCACTTCGTCTGACCCAGCCCATCAGCTGCCTGGCAAATTGATCCCTGAATAAATCTTTCTTCTCTTTGGAGGGCAGACTGGGACACTCCGATTCCCTCTCTCCGGGAGAGCAAGCGACCGTTTTTTGGGAAGAGTCTCCCCTGACGGGCGAGATGAGCCGGGGCAGATGCTCTCTGTCACCGTCTGAAGGTCTTTGTTGTCCTCTCAGGAGCCCACGGCTGCTTCATGCTGCGAGTGGTTCCAGAAAGTTTCCGCGTGCCTCTCTTTCGGGTCATGTGCCTTTTCCAAGTACCTGATCCCCCTCAACCTCTTCAATTCAGCAAAAAACAGGATTCACTTACTCAAGCACACTTTTTTTTAGGTATTTGTTATGTAATAACATTGTATAAAGTATTTTTACCAATGTACCTCCCAGTAAGATCTACACCACTTCTTCTAACGCTGTAAGGCTTTTTGTTCTTAAGGCTACTCTCAATAACCACACTGTATATGGAAAGTATTTAGAACTCCTGTCTAAAAGTTTTATCTCATTTCAGAAAGCAAGTCAACAGCAGAGCTGGAAACAGAATCTGGGTCTGCTAGTCCCCATTTTCAGCCTACCCTTAGGATGTACACCTCCAGTTCAGTGCTTTGCCTCAGTCGCAATAACATGCCTACAGCGCTCACTGTGAATGTAGCATGAAAACCATGAAACACAGACTTCTGGGTCCTGGTTATTTACAAAGGAATCACCACACACAGTATCACAACTGAGAGAATTTTTAACAGATTTGGGTCGCCTCTGAAAAGGCCAATAATGCCCCCTTGTCTGTCTGCTTTTTCGTTTCTTTATTTTTCCCATTGGTATTCTTGTTGCAAACCGCAATGAAGGAAAACCCACACACATGCCTAAGACAAAACCTCAATGTACTAAAACTTTGGTATTTCCCTGGAGATAGGCAATACAACAGAAAGCTGGGTAATTTTTGGAAGTGTAAGTGAGACACTCCCACAGGAGAAGAGGAGGAATCTTGAAGTACATCCTAGGATTCAGCCTCCAGAGATGTTTCTGAATGCCACTAGACACATTTGGCGTGACTGCAACGGATCTCTACTTCATTCCAGAAACTTTCTACTGAAGACCAAGAGGCGGCAACCTCAGACTTTTTTTACTTCTTCTCTCACTGCTAGACGAGAAAGAGCATTTCCTCCCTGCATCCCAGCGCTACTTTAGCAAACCAAAGCAAGTCAAATAAAAATCTGTTTTCTGAAGTTGAGCCACTGTCAAAACAAAAACCGACTTGTTAAAGGGTGTGGTACACACAGAAAGGTTGACAGTCTGCAAAGAGACAAAAAAATTTTTCTGTATGTTAGTAGCGCAGACCAGAACCCCAAATAACTGCATCCTTTGAGGTTCACTTACCAAGAACGCATATCCTGGCTGTCGTTACTCATACATAACGCAAACTGGCACAAAGTAGTGTTTAGCAAAAAAGAATCGAGTGTATCTTAAAAGTGCATTAAAGTTGCAGAGGAACAATATTGTTCCAGAGGTGAGATTAAGTCTCCCAGCCCTCTGAAATGGGTTATGGGGATGGAAAAATCTACTGACAGCAGCGGGGATACTTCAAGCAAGGCAGCCTCTCTCTTGCTGTGTTTTTATTTTTCAACAACTTCTCACCCAATCTTCTTATTCAAAGATTAAAAATGCACTCTTTTGTGGGTTCAGGGTTTCAACAACTTCCCTGCAACTAGTGGAACTCACTTCTACTCAGTACCATCTTCTTCTGTCTGAAAGTCATGAAGTCCCGTGGCACACCTGCGTAGCAGTATGCACAACATGCAGCGCCTTTAATCCAAAACAACCCTGATGAGCACTAATACTGCTACACATTCTCAGCAGAGTCCACTACAGAGCTGGCAATTCAGCTTTTTTGTAAAAGAAAATATCATAATCTGTTAAAAGAGGCCAGTTGCTCTGGATTTGGTGGAGACAGCTTTAGGGTACCTGCATGACCCAGACGTGCGTGGGTGTTCACAGATCCTACAACGCACTACTTGGATGATGCACAACCATGTTCGTGCACCTCAGCTCAATCACTCTGAAAGTCCACTGATTTCACTTGAGTTATTCCTGGTTTACCCAATGCAAGTAAGAAAAATCAGGGTCTCAGCCTCTGTGCTCTTATGACTTTTATTTTAAAAGAAATGAAACTAGCTAAAATTAATTTATAAAAAGAAAATACAGCACATTCCTTGCACACAGCTAAAGTCTTCATGAAATCTACCCCTCAATTTAAAATACACATTTGACTCTCACTGGCAAGCACACTTCAGAAACAGTTGTTATTTACAATATCAGCCTGGGGGGAAAAAAAGAAAGAAGAAAAAAAAAAAAAAAAAAGATTAAAAGATCGAGTTACTTTCCACTTCCAAACAAGCCCGGCCACAGCTGTACATCAGCTTCCGAGCAACTGCTCAACAAACACACAACAGGGCTTCTGTCTTCCTGACGGGGGTCTGCTCGGGTCACCCGCGTGTGGCGTGGTCAGAGCAGCAGCCGCGGGTCCAACGCGCCGCGGGCGAACGCCCCCTCCGGGGCCCTGCGCTGCCCAAGCCATGTCTGATGATAACACGATGTTATGTCTGATAATACGATGCTGAGAAACTGCATGGCGTTACGTACTTTTTCTTTCCTACGGGCCATGTCAGGAAGACAACGCCCAGCACAGAGCAGGGGCAGCAGCTGTCCAGCCACAGATGCCCGGACCTTCGTCATGGCAGGAAAAAAAATCAGTGTCTTAACTGGCACTCTGTTGCATGAAAAGCAATCACGTGGTTAATAAAAAACCACTGCAATAAATAAATAAAACAAAATAACAAGAATAATGGTGCACTGCAGCCAGTGAAACGCCTCTCAGCTGCGGTGCTTCAGAAACTCCCACCAAAGGGCAGAGCAGCGAGGGAACAGCGGCACCAGGCATTCTCCTGCCTCTCGCCCGTGCTCTCCAGCCAACACGCAGCCCATGCGGATGTGAATATCAACGACTTCTCCGCCGCTTCACCGCTGCCGCTCTGAGGAGCGCGGCCTTTCTCCGGGAGAAGGGTCTGTGAGGCAGCAGCAAAGGACACGCACGCCGTCTCCGACGGCAGAACCGCCCAGGGTCTGTGGGCATCCGCCCACTCGCCCTCACAGAGCAGCACGCCAGCAGCGGCTCCGGAAGCAGCATGGCAAAGTCAGGGGCTGACAGGACAAAGGCACAAATGGGACTGCCACTTCTGAGTTCACAAAAACTCTGTTTAGACTTCAGCATCTGTTTATTCCTACTACAATCATCTATTATCTCCTACAAAAGTAAAAACCAGTCTAGAGAGGATATAAACTGAGACTCATTGGACACAGCTGATAAATCTCCTTCACATCTTTCTACAAAATCTTCTTGAGGTGTTTAGATTCCTGAAAGTCTCCTAGCTGTGTGATACATTTCACAAGATTCAAAGTTCCCGTATTTTGATGTCACCAAATACAGTAATTTGGATACTTCCAAAGCATCAGAAAATGCCAAAAAGATGAGAGGAGCTGACAACATCAACAGGATCGTTGAGAGCTCACACCATGCAAGATAGCAACACCTATACCAAACTGTTATCTAGCGGGCAGGAATCCAACAGCACCCTCTCTGCATTAAGCCCTACCCATAATTTTCAAAATACTTACTCAAATGTCCTTGTCTTTTGTGGCTCCAAAACCACACATGGTACAGGCGGATGCAATGCAAGCAGTAAAGCACACCTGACTTCATTTGTACAAACCCAAACATTAGCATTCAGAAGTAATAATTTCCTTTCACGGAGTAAAAGGGCCACACAAGAGATGGGACTTCAGATTTGGAGAGGCGGTTTGCTTTGCTGTCTTCAGGAGACAGACAACATGCTGTTCCACGCGCTTTTGGGACATCCACAGTCACATTATACTTGAAGAGCTTCTTACGCACAAAAAAGTAGTTATATGGATAATTAAAATCCACTGCTGCCATGAGGCTGTGCAGTGAGGCATGAACATCCTTTAATGGCAGCACATACAGAGACCACAAGAACCATCTCCACAGTGCTTGCAAGAGAAAAGTGAATCCTAGCTCCTACACGGTCTAGCACCCTTCTAACACAGTTTAAAGAAACTTTTAAGTGCCAGTCCTTTTCTTGAGGACTGTTTGAACAAAAACACTGTGTCTAGCCCAGCTTTGCCCTCAGCAAGCATTTATTCACCTGACTTGCCAAGACAGATCACTGAATTTCTTGGACTGACAGCTCAGTGTCCCTCTGACACCAGCTGGACTATATCCTCAGTATTTCTATCAAAAACATCACACAGGGTAAACACCAGAGGAAGAAGCTGTTCATGGCTGGAATGCCAATCTTGCTCCCCAAAACCAAACACCTCCCATTTTTCTCCTAGGAGCAGCGAGACTCTTCAAGAACACTAAGGTTAAAGAGAGAAGCAACCACCACCAAAAAAACATCCAAAACTGGCTGGGATTTTTACTGACATGTAAAATCCAGACAAAATCCTAGTTTTGATCCTCAACCGCTAGCAACCTGGCATAAAAAGGAATTTGTGAGCAAATGTGCCAAGTTCATAGAGAGCCTGTAACAATTCCCAAGAGCCGTCTTTTCAGAGCGCGGGGGGTGAGTGCAGGTGCTGCACCCAGCAGGACTGAGCTTGGCCCTTCGCTGGTGCAGGCAGGAGTAAAAGAATCATCAGCCCTTCAGGCACTTGTGTATTTAAATAAAACTACCAATACGCCACGCTTCTTGGTTTATCATTTGCACCTCAAACACAAAAACCAGCCTGACCATCTTCAGATTAATTCTTGATGACACAAAACTCTTAATGTAGGCATACGTAATTTTGGTGATCGTCTCTCCCGAAAGTATAGACGAGAAGCCCTCCAAAGAAAAGCCTAATTACGGAGAACTGAATAAATAAAAAGATGAATTATTTAATACTAGTCTGTCACCAGTTGCAAAAAATGCTTTCTGTTCCTCTTTGCACTTCAAAAGCTTCTCTAAAGTAAAATATTCACTAGGAAAGTGTAAACAAAGTAGGGAAAATGCATCAGTATAAACAAAACACAACTGTAGAATATAAAATCGTTTTATATTTTGAATTTCTGTATTCAGAAAGTGTAACATGAAGAGCAAAATGAAAAAGCATATCTGAACCTTGCATGAAGTTAAAGAAATTGAACTCATGGTGCTTTGTTTTTATACCAGTCTCAGTACACCAACAAACAGGCAAAGACTGCTCTGGAAATTAGGTGTTCCCCTTAAGCTAACTGTTTAGGAGCAAACACCATTCAAAAGCAAACACTTGTTTAATAAGGTCCTCAATGAGAATTAAAAAAAAATAGTAAAAGAGGGGGAAAGAAAAAGGGGGAGAGAAAAAGGGGGAGAGAAAGTAACGTAGAGCAGTAGCTGGGGAATGAGGCCAGAGCGCCCTTGCCGGGTGTGATCACCCACAACTCCAGCCACTATCGGGTGCCACCTCCTGTGCGCTGGAGAAGACAATCCAGCCCTCAGGGCTGCAAGGCGAAACAGTTGTTTTTAAACAAATACATTTCTAATTGAAGAGCTTTCCACTCCAGCTGCTGTATCCTATTTTTTAAGTAGATTTACAACGGCTGACGCAAGAATGCTGCCTTTGGGGCCGAGACTGCCACAGCTTACAAGTTGTCAGGAACACTTCTTCATGTGTCAAGTGCTCTGATTTCTGCCAGTGGTCTTGAGTCCTCTGAAGAGGGTTTATAAGTCACCAAACAAACGCTCCCCACAAACACACATAACTATTATTTGTGCCTAAGTTCCAGTGATCACAACATGTGTGTGTCAACAGCAGTGTGGTTCAAAATTTTGTCAGCGCTTTAGAGGAAGCTAAGAACCAGTTAGACATGCTCAAAAGCACGCTGCAGGAAGCAGTCCTGTAGCACAGAGCAAAGGAACTGGAAGATCTGCTTGGCCTGCTGGCACGCTCTGACTTACTCCCACCACGTCTGTCCTTAGTGCTACGTTACATGCCTTCTGCCGATTTCTGACAGCAACTTCCGAAAATACACAAACAAATCAACGACATCATTTTGTTCGTACAACTGAACCGGACCCTGGTGCGCGCACACACACACACGTGTGCACACACACACGCGTGCACATGTCGTCTTCTTTTTCAGCATGCAAGTTCTTCCAGTTCTTCACGTTCTCGGGGTGACCCAGCGCAGTCTGACTGCTGGCTTTGGAAGGACCTGACGCCAGCCAGCCGCGCACAATGGCCTCTCTGTCCGGCCGTCACATGAACAGCGTTGCGTTACAGCCATTGTCACTCCAGGCTCAAACTGCAAGGCGTGCTTTCACACAAAATGCTCACTTTGGGAGCTCTTTCTGGCAGAGCCCTGTGATCGAAAGGGCTCCTCTTTCGCTCCTCTTTAGTTAATCAGTTCCGCAGTGACAAAATTTTAAAAGTCAGAACTCCAAAGGTCTCAACTGGTTTTGAAGCTGCTCTATGGGTCAGAGGAAAAAAGAGGCAGGTAATATAAAATAGTCATCATCTAAATCACTGCGTGTGAGTCAACACCAAGTCAAGTGTTCAGCAACACAGTTAATAAAAAAAACAGACTGCCATAGTACAGAAAGTCTGAGTGAAACCAACAACAGTGAAAATGTAGAAATAAGTTTGATTTAGTTCACCTCTGCAGTATGTGAGGTCCAAAGGATACCGCCATGGTAGCGGCATCTCCCCAGCACCCAGTTTAGGAGAAGACAAGCACAGCATCGCAGCTGCAAAGTCCTCCCCTCTGTCCCACCAGCCAGCAACCTCGCTGCTCCCGCCTGCGTCTGCCATACCCTGCAGCCCTGATCTCCACGTAAGAACCACGAACGGTCAAAACCGCACGTCAGAATGAGAGCGCAGCACGCAGCTTCCCCCAGCACACGCCGGCTCCCCGCCGAAGCGAGCTGGAGAGCTCTCCAGCAGCTCCCGCACCCGGTGCTGGCACGACAGCGGGGCTGCGCGGCACTGCCAGCATCACCACGAACCATGATTGAGGATCTCATCACGACTCTTTCCAAGTCCCTTGACAGCAGGGTGTTTTGTTCCATGTAACAGCTGGGGATGGGAAAAATCCCAAGTCAAAGTTACCCCCACCTTGAACATTTTTCTCCTGTACTTCAGAAAAATGTCTGCCAGATAAAATCAAAACATTTCCACAAGACAAAGATGAGTAGCTTACCAGGTGACAATATTATTACTTGCTGTGTAAATCCTTTAAATTCACCACGTACCCAGAAAAAGTCCTGAAAAGTAGATAAACAAGATTTCTGTGTAGGAGAAGCTTCAAAAGATGCCATGAACACGCTGCACTCACTGAGACCCTGCACAGATTTCTTTGTTTTCATTAATGAAAAATATTCTCACGGGGCTAAGGCCAAAATATGTTAAGAACGACATCCTCCTGCCCTTACTATCTCTCTGAATCATTCTGCACTGCACATACTTGTCTCATGCAGTTACTTATGGAACACCGCGCTGCTCACTTTGAAGCTGGCTTACAGGATCTGCCCTTGAAGAAGAAAGGTGTGATGCGGCAAGAACTCACAGCATACTGCTTGCAGTGTACAGAAAACCTTACAAAGCAACGGCTTCTTTCCAAAAGAAGCAGCAGTGTGCACGCAACAACAAACTAGCAGCTTGCTTGTCGTTTTCTGCTCAGTTCACTTCCCTTTCCTTTGCAGTCCCTCAACGTAAGGTACCTTCTTGTAAACTCTGGTTTTGTATTCCACCCTGCTACTGCTCATAAGCGTGTCAGTCGCCCTAAACATGCACTATTGCTCTCTTGATCATTTTTTCTTTCCTGAGCAGCCCCGACCAGCCCTCCCTCTTCCCTACATCCTCTGCCACTGCTTCAAGCACACCCTCCCAGACCAGCACTACCCATGAGAGAAACCACCAGGCTGCGTCAGGACTCCCAGCCTCCTGCCTGGAAAACGTCACCCACACCACAAAACCCTGTTGTTCTTCTCTTGTCCAGACTGACAAACCCACCTTCTGCATCACCCTAAGGTTAGACTTCTCCGAGCCTCCCCTTGCCTTTCACAGTCTCTTCCCATGCCAGACATTTCTCGTACTCAACAAGACGCTGACCCCTTCTTTGGCAGGGCCACAGTACCCGCCCTCACTGGTAACATACTGGAGTTTCAGAGAAGTAGTTCTACACTGTCTCCTACTGGAAGACTCTTAACCTGAAAAAGAGCTATCATTAATCCCTTTAAACATTTTAATTTCCATTATTTTTTATGAATAATAATAGGACTGGCTTGACAGCTGTTTTCATTATTTCATTGTCCTTCCTTATTTCCTATTGTCTTTTGTCTTAAATTTTACATTATAAAAGGCAAGATCATTTTTGCTTGTTTTTGTGCTGTTGTACAGCTCCTGTGACTGGAGTGGTGGGACACTAGAGCCATACAACCTACAGCTGTTGGTGCTAGTGTTTCTATCTTAAATATGAGACACATTAATACGAAGCCTTTATATTCAAGTTTCTTTACGAGCATTAACTTGCACCTCTGTGTGTTCAAGAAAAGTAATTTGGTAGGCTTAGAAGAGTGTTCTTTTACAGCAGCAGTAAAAAGACTAAATTCCTTTCATGAGGTCACACAATAAGTCAGTGTCAAAGTTAAAGTTATGCTGTCTGCTTCCCAATGTATATTCTTCTGTTGTCTTGCACATCGCAAGGGTTCAGGATCAGTACCTCCTTGCTGAGTATGGGCTAATTTCTCTGACAATCAGGTACAAAACACAGATAAAACATGAAGAGCTGGCTCTCTACATTTTAATATAAACCCTATGTGTACATCCAAAGGCATGAACCACAAATCCTTACACAAGCAAAACATCAATTAAAGACCAGACGATTTGAATGGGTTAATTAACAAGAACGCTGACACAATCAATAAAGCTATTCTAGTAAATCCAATCCATCCTCAGAATACTACTCCTATTTTTCTGACAGATGGCTTTAGATGATACATATTCTTTTCATATGAACATTTGAAATATCAAGACACAGATTCTTCTCATAGATGAAAAAATAACACAGTTATATCTAAGTTCACGATATGCTGATTCTAGCTTATGTTTCAAATCTTCAAAGGGGAATATGAGTACCAATTACTGGGAAACTCATCTCTTAAAACTAAAAATCAGGCTCAAATTCCACTGCTGACAGTGAGTCGGTAACGTAACTACTATAAAGTGAAATCTGGTGCCACTGGCATCATTCATCAAGGAAGACACTGCTTAATGGGAACAAGCATGCAAGAACTTTGACTGTAATTCCACTATACCATTCTACTCCACACCTAAAGATAGGCTTACAGAGGATTTTCACTGCTCTATTTCACTGTTCCTTTTAAAAAATTAATATACTGGATAACATCCACGTTGTGGTTTTCTCTATGGAAGAATCAACATATCTTTGTTCTGACTAAAATTGTAGCACATATGCAAAGAATCTGGGGGTTTTTAATCCCTTCCTCAAGAGCCACTTACTTCCCCTAATGAGAAGAAGCGTAAATGCCTAGGCAAGAAAAAGGTACACAGAGACTTGGTGCAAAACTCCTGCCAAGTGATCTGAATATAAATTCCAGGGATCCTTACCAGCTGCAGTCAAAAGCCCACTCCAAACTCTGCTAGATGTTAATCAAACCTAAGTACGTTAATGCACAGTTCCCATGTTCTTTGCATAGATGAGTTAACTGCTTTTGTTCAACCGTGTTCGCTTCCCTAGGTGTATGTCCCCATACAGCAGAACACATCCTTTTGTGGAAAGTGGCGCTTTGAGAGTCACTGCAAGACTGTTCACTGGGTCAAACTCTTCTGTTCACGCAGAGGGCAGGAACAGCTCATTCCACATGGCAGCCCCCAGGCAGGTCCTCCCGGTGCCCACCCTGCGAGGGCACAATCCCACACCCCCAGTCGCATCTAAAGTGTTGGCACCAGCCACGCATATTTCAGCTGCAGCAGCTAAATGGTAAAATCCGCGGTACACAAAGGGCTAAAGCCTCACGCTATTCCGGCAAAGGCAGTGCTCCTTCAGCCAGCCGGGGCTGTCTGCGGGGAGCCAGAGCCAGCACTCGCAGCCCTGCCTCCGGAGAACAGTGCAGACTCTGGGCCGTTTTCACCGTCTCATACTCACAACAGGGCAACTCTGACAAGTGACTTCCAGGGCAATTGCACAGATACAATCCGCTTACTTCACACACGTCACTGAGGAGACAGCAGCTGAGAAGGTTTTTGCAAGACAGACTGTAACCAGTTAGCGAGCCACAGAAAATTCAGTGCCAGGCCTGTGAACTGCTCATCTTCTAGCAGAGACTTGTAACACTCCACACTTACAACTGCACCATCTTAAGAAGCCAAACGCAAAACCATGCTGACTCCACAGCATATTAACAATGGGCACTAACATGACGCAACTGATCGACCTCTTGTGGGAGTAATACGCATCTAAATTTCACTGTATGACACGCCCACGTGGTGATTACAGTTGTCTGTGTAAGAAAAATTAAATAAATTTTACTAGATAAGGTCCCATGTTTTGATGTTGTGCAGGTGCATGAGTTATATCAGCCAACAAGTCGAAACTTGGGCCGAAACTACGTTGTTTGTCCAGCTTATTAAAAATCTGGAGCACATGTGCCCAGCTGGCCTTTCTGACTTGAGACGGAAAATAAAAATAGGCTTCCTGATACCATTTCATTTGCAGGGCCGCTGGGTAGCAAGCGATACAGATAATTCGGCCACCCAGGCTGTTATTTTCCTAAATTCTGTCTCCAGCTCAGACAGTTGCACACCCCGCCCTGCGCTTCAAGAATGCCGCGCATACCTCATTGCGTATGCTTTGCTCCCTGTATTGTGTTCTTGGGCACAAACCCCATTTCGGGGTGTGGACAGGGAAACTGAGGCCTGAAGCCAGCTTTCAGTTTCAGCCCCGCATCAGACAGGCTGCTCAGTCAAAGCATCTCAGACTTTCCAGCTTAGGTCTGCAGCTTATCTGCTGGGAAACAAATGTCACTCTCCAGGCTCGGCTTTTTGGTTTTTTTGTTCTTCCAAGTTGCTGGATAAAAACATTTTTCCTAAACAGAGTCGTTATGTTAAGCTGCTTTCCACAGTGCCGCTGCCAGAGCTCGGTTACAAACCTGAGAAAGCACGCCGTGAAACGTCTTCAGTACTGACAGTACCTTCCAAGCCGAGCTTTCAAACTTGCTCTATAATCAAAAGTTGGTACTTGAGAAAAAATTCGAAGCCGTACGCAACTCTGAGAAATGCGTGGCTGTTTCGACTGCATTTAGGGACCCTGTGACTGGCAGCGACACTGAAGTAATTCGTAGGGTTACAAAAAGCCCTGCATTCCCAGCTCGTTCTCGGAAAAGCAGCTGCTTGCTCTTGCCAACTGATTCACGCCTGCACTCCCAGACAGAGCCCCCTTCTTGGCTGGAACGCGAAACGGGAAATATTTACACTACTGTGGCCGTCGCCAGAAGAAAATCTGTACCGGACACCGCGCAACCGAGAGCGTCTGTAGGCAGCTTCTGCTGAAGGACGGAGGCTGGAACGCAGACGCGTTATTAAGCAGATGTGCGTTTCGGCGCGCAGGTCACACACACGCACGCCCCGCACCCCGCACGCCCCAGCGCGTGCCCTCGCCTTCCACAACGCGCGGCAGCCTTTGGAACGCACCGTCCCCGGCGGGCCAGCCCGCACGCCGCCCCGAC